>ENA-OQCU01000580-OQCU01000580.1-human-gut-metagenome-genome-assembly--contig:-NODE-580-length-15970-cov-3.954365_pt1 | contig 15970 bp, 20 predicted proteins | sample MGYA00242504_ERZ504590 | MGnify/ENA primary metagenome ERZ504590 (study PRJEB26092, sample SAMD00036318) | human gut metagenome | host: Homo sapiens | study: EMG produced TPA metagenomics assembly of... | reverse complement strand
TTCGGGATAGAAAATGGACACTTTTCCTTGTATAGGGAGAAAGCCGGAGAGGAAAAAAGGGTGAGCGCAGGTTGCGGTTTTCCACGGTTTCCATAGCCGCAGCGAAGGAGAAAAGGGAGAGGTGGGTTTCATAACATTCTGTCGTTCTATTCTCCAATCAGTACGTTACAGAGATATCCGTATGCAGAAGTGTTAGATGAACGCTGCAACCAACCATAGAATCTTGGAAGCAGTGTTCTGTCTGGTGCTTATGTCATGGGGATGACCTCGAATTCCTGATTCAGTAAGTCAAAAAAATACAGTGTTCCGGTTCTGACGGGGCGGTCGGTGAGAAACTTTACGCACAGGGAAACCTGCATAGAGGCGCACAGGGCGGGAGTGAAGCTCAGAACGCTCTTATTTTTGAGTGCAGCCCCGTCGGGGTACAGTAAGTCTATCAAATGATCGCCGGGGCAGGAGATTGCGGCCTGGGCGACCCAGCCGTTGACGGCACCGTAGATCAGGGGAATTCCAGCACGTTCACAGGCATTCGCGAGGATTTGCCGTGACTGGATATTGTCCAGACCGTCCAGAACCGCATCACAGTCTGTAAGAAGGGCGGCTGCGTTTTCTTCCGTAAGAAATTCCCCCACGGCATGAACCGCAACATTGGGATTTACACGCCGGACTCTTTCCGCGGCGGTCTGTGCTTTCCCAACGCCCAGCAAGGAAACTTCGGACAACAGCTGACGGTTCAGATTGGAGGGCTCAAATACATCACCGTCCACCACCCGCAGAGAGCCTATGCCAATGCGGGCAAGCATATCGATGAGATGCCCGCCCAGACCGCCGCAGCCAACCACCAGAACACGTTTGCGCCGAAGCAGCTCGCATTCCGCTTCGCTCAGGGCGGGGACATTGCGCGCATATCTGGGATCCATCGTTCAGCCACCTCCCACCGGGGGAAACAGAGCCACGATGTCCCCGTCCTTCACTTCCGATTCCGGCTTGTGATGAAAACCGTTGATGAGCAGAATAGACACTTCTTCTTGGGGAATGTTCATCCGGTCAAGGATATCTCCAGCACAGGCGATACCCTCCGGCGATAGCAGCGAGACTTTATCTCTGCCTTGGCGCAAGGTTGCAAAAACGCGAACTTCAATCATGAAAATTCTCCTTTGCAAAAGAAATCGGGGAGGGGACTTGCCCCCCTCCCCATTAATTATATTATATTGTATCACTTGCCAACACACTCGTCCAGACCCAGTTTCTTCAGGGTTTCATCGGTGGGGAATGCGTTGACCCAGCCACGAGCTTCGTAGTATTCGGGCAGAGTTAGAGGCAGCTTGGAGGTCATACCGGTGGAGGGGCCGTTTACAACGGGCTCTTCCAGCAGCCGCTTGGGCAGACGATCGTCCTCAGGCTTCATACCGGCAGCCTTGTTGAACATTCTCTCGATGTTGTAGATACGGTCGCCAATCTCCAGCACCTGTTCGATGGTCCAGTTGGTTCCGGTGGCGGCGTTCAGCAGGTCGGTGTACTCCTTGGCGCCCATGGCGAAGGAGGTAAACAGACAGTGACCCATGGAGTCGATGACAGCTGTCAGATCCTGGAAGGTCTTGACCCAAGCTGCCTTTTCGTTGGTAACGGTACGATCCAGCTGCTGGGGCAGACCCAGAACTTCGGGAGAGATCATGTAGCCACGGACATGGCAGCCGCCACGGTTAGAGGTGGCGTAGGTAATGCCGATGCCCTGAATGGCACGGGCGTCGTAAGCGGGCATTTCCTGCTTCTTAACGCTCATGGAGTATTCGGGATGGCCATAGTGCTCACACAGGCGGGCGGAGCCGGAGCTCATCAGCCAGTCAAGCTCGGTTTCAGGATTGCCCATACGCTTGGTCCACTCCACCAATGCCTTGGTGGAACCCCATTCCAGAGGTACACCGGCGCACTCTTCCTCCTTGATGTAGCCTCTCTGGTACAGCTCCATGGCAGCGGCGATGGTGCAGGGGACGGAAATAGCATCCAGACCATACTCGTTGCAGAGCATATTGCACTCATCGATGACGTTCAGATCATTGTTGCCGCAGTTGCCGCCATAGGCCCACAGGGGCTCGTATTCAGGACCTCCGACGACCTTGCCATTGACATTGACCACGCGGCCGCAGGCGATGGGGCAGCGATGGCAGGCACCGGGCTTGACCAGGTATTTCTCAGCCAGAGTTTCGCCGGAGATATCGTCACCCTTGTCGTAATAGCTTTCCTGCCAGTTCTTGGTGGGGAAAGCACCGATGTTGTTGACAATGTTCACGAGAACAGCGGTACCCAGTTGCCGCAGGCCGGAACCGGTAACGGGGTTGGCCTTCAGAACATCCATAGCGTTTTTGGCTGCCACCTTCAGGGCATCCAGGTCTGCAATGTTGTCCAGTTTTTTGCGGGTTGCCTTGACCACGATGGCTTTCAGCTTCTTGCTGCCCATGACAGCACCGACACCGGAACGACCGGCGGCACGGTCTTTATCGTTCATAATGGCGGCAAGCAGCACCTTCTTCTCACCGGCGGGGCCGATGTTCAGAACGGAAACGTCAGCACCGTGCTTTGCCTTGAGCTGCTCGTCAATGGCTTCGCTCATGACACCTACATATTCCCGGGCATCCAGCAGCTCAATCTTATCGTCGTCAATGTTGATGTAGGTCCAGCCGGGAGCTTCACCTTCCACAATGATGGCATCCCAACCGGCGTACTTCAGCTTGGCACCCCAGATACCGCCGGAGTTGGAGCAGGCAATCATGCCGGTAAGGGGGGACTTTGTGCAGACCATGTAGCGGCCTGTGGAAGGGGCGGCAGCGCCGGTCATAGGACCGGTGATGTAGATCAGCTTGTTTTCCGGGGACAGGGGATCGACGGTGGCAATGCCCTCGTCATAGAGCATCTTGGTGCCAAGACCACGGCCGCCAATGAACTTGTGGGCAAGTTCCAGATCCAGAGGTTCCACTTTGATCTTGCCGGTGGTCAGATTGATGCGGGCAATTTTTTCGTAGTATGCGCTAGCCATATGCAATACCTCCATAAAAATTTGAAATTGAGCTTACAATTTGTATGTGTTTATTGAAATTGAGCTTACAATTTGTATATGTTTATTATAGTGGAAATAACAGGGGGTATCAAGAGCGGATGTGCATTTTTGTGTGAAACCGCATGAAACTGTATCATTTTATGCGAAGAGATTTTAGTACTTCGACGAAATGCCGTACAAAATGGCGTGAAATTGCACAAAATACTTGAAATATTGCGCCAAGCACTTGTGCAATTTGGAAAGAAGAAGTATAATCAATAGAAAACGATTGCAAGGAGGCGGCAGTATGGCGCAGAATCAGTCCCTGTCTACCCAGGAGGTTGCAGACATTCTCCATGTCAGCAAGTCCACCATTTACGACCTGATTCGCAAGGGAGAAATCCATTCCTATAAAATCGGGCGAAAGGTTCGTTTTACGCAGGAGGATGTGGATGCCTATATTGCCCGCTCCCGGCATGAGCATTCCACTGCCCCGGTGCAGCGCATCGATACCCACTCCACGTTGCTGACACCTGCTGAGGAAAAGGCACCGGAGATGTCATCTCCGGGCAGGATGTTGTGCTGGACATTTTGGCAAATTATCTTCATCAGGGAGGGATATCAACGCCGGTCGTACATATCTGTCTAGCTTTGAAGGTCTGCTGGCACTGTATCAGGGGAAAGGTGGACGCTGCGGCCTGCCATCTGTATGATGGAAAAGAGTGCAATGCCTCCTTTGTGCGAAGCCTGATGCCCGGGGTGTCCGCAGTGCTGGTGAACCTGTCCTACCGCACCCAGGGCTTTTATGTTCGCAAAAGCAATCCCAAGCACATAACTGGGTGGGAGGATCTGCGCCGGGCTGACATCTCCATTCTCAACCGCCGGGTTGGTTCCTCATCCAGGATCCTGCTGGATACCCAGCTAAAAAACTGGAAATCCCCTCCGGACAGCTAAAGGGCTACGACAAGATTATGAGTTCTCACCTTACGATGGCATCTGCCATTGCCGCAGGGGATGCGGATCTTGCCATTGGCACGGAGCGGATAACGCATCAGCTGGAGGGGCTTGACTTCATCCCACTGCTGGAGGAACGGTTCGATCTTGTTTTGCAGAAGGAATCGCTGGAAAATCCGGCTGTAGTCAAAATGCTTGCAATCCTGTCCTCACCTGTGTTCCGCAGGGAGGTGACCCACTTCTCCGGCAATGACTACCGGGACCTGGGTAAGATTATTATGGAGGTCTAGTATGCTGTATGTAAAAACGCCGGAAGAAGTTCTTGCGCTGATAGAATCGAAGTTTTTCCCGCTTGAACAGGCAGAATTTGTAGCTCTGTCTGAGGCTGTGGGCAGAGTTCTGGCGGAGGATATTGCGGCGCGGGAATATGTGCCGGATTTTGACCGCTCCACAGTGGATGGCTTTGCGGTTCGCGCCAGTGACACCTTCGGCTGCAGCGATGCCATCCCGGCGATCCTGCCCCTGCAGGCCACGGTGCTGATGGGCGAAGGTGCCGACTATCTGCTGAATGAGGGGGAATGTGTAGCCGTTCCCACCGGCGGCGCAGTGCCCAGGGGTGCTGACGGTGTGGTGATGGTGGAATACACGGAGGATTACGGCGACGGCACCATCGGTGTTGCCAAACCTGCGGCGCCGGGCATGAATCTGATTTTCCGGGGGGATGATGTGTATCCAGGAAAGGTGATTCTGCACAAAGGCCGCTCCCTGTCTTCTGCCGACATTGGTGCGCTGGCTGCCATTGGCCGGGTGCAGGTGCCGGTGGTGAAAAAAGTGACCGTGGGCGTCATTTCTACCGGTGACGAGCTGGTTCCTCCGGAGGCGCAGCCCGGCCCCGGACAGGTGCGGGACGTGAACAGTCCCATGCTGGAGGCAATGCTCTCCACATTTGGGTGCCATGTTGTCAACTATGGGATTGTGGTGGATGATGAGGCACTGCTTTCTCAAAAGGTCAATCAGGCCATTGCGGAATGTGATGCCGTGCTGCTGTCCGGAGGCAGCAGTGTCGGAGTGAAGGATGCCGCCTGCCGCATCATTGAATCCGCAGGCCAGCTTCTGCTTCACGGCATTGCCATTAAGCCCGGAAAACCAACCATTCTGGGAAAAGCCGGGAAAAAGCCCATTGTGGGTCTGCCCGGGCATCCGGTGGCTGCCTACTTTATCACAAAACTTTTTGTGCAGCCCCTGCTGGGACGGCTGATGGATCGGGACATGACTGCCTATACCGTTACTGCCAGGGTTACAGAGAGCATCAGTGCCAACCATGGCAGAGCCCAGTATCACTGCTGCCGGTTGACAGGAACAGGCGGCGAGCTTTATGCCCAACCCATTCGGGGAAAATCCGGCCTTATCACCACTCTGGCAGGGACCGACGGCTATTTCTGCATCAGTCGGGATTGTGAAGGCTTACCCCAGGGAGCGGAAATTCAGGTAACGATTACTTCAGGAGTGTGATTTTATGGGATTTGAATATTTGACCAATGTGCCGCTTGCGCAGGCACGGAAGGAATATCTGGAGCGGCTGGTAAGCGGCGGTTTTGGGTCAAAGACAGAAACCATTCCTGTCTTTGAAAGCTGCGGTAGGGTGACGGCAAAGGCAGTCTATGCCCACATCTGCGCCCCGCACTATGCCGCCAGTGCCATGGATGGTGTGGCGGTTTCCGCAAAAGAAACCTTCGGCGCGACGGAAACGACCCCTGTTACTCTAAAGCCGGACCAGTTTCTTGTGCTGGACACCGGCGACCCGATTCCGGAGGACAAAGATGCAGTCATCATGGTGGAGGACATTGTGAAGAATGGAGATGGTTCCATCACCATTCACGCAGCCGCAGCCCCGTGGCAGCATATCCGCCAGATCGGCGAGGATGTATGCGCCGGGGAAATGATTTTGCCCAGCCATATGACCGTTTCCCCGGCTGCCATTGGTGCGATGATTGCCGGCGGTGTGCTGGAAATTGAAGTGATTCGCAAACCTGTGGTGGGCATCATCCCCACAGGGGACGAGATTATCCCGCCCTGTACAGACCCGAAGCCCGGGGATATTCTGGAATTCAATGGCTCCATTTTTTCCGCAATGGTGCGTTCCTGGGGCGCAGAGGCGGTGGTCTATCCCATTGTTCCGGATAAATTTGACCAGATCAAAGAAATGGTTGCCAAAGCGGCAGACGAGTGCGATATGGTAATTCTCAATGCCGGTTCTTCTGCCGGACGGGAGGATTTCTCGGCTCGGGTCATCCGGGAACTGGGTGAGGTGCTGTACCATGGCATCGCCATCAAGCCCGGCAAGCCTGCCATTCTGGGCTGCCGGGGAGAGAAGGTCATTCTTGGAGTGCCCGGTTATCCGGTGTCCGGCATCATCGTCATTGAGCAGCTGCTGAAGCCCCTGATTGACCACTGGCTGAAAGTACCGGCAGCCACTGACACATATGTGAACGCAACCCTTACCCGGCCTGTTGTCAGCGGTCTGAAATATCAGGAGTTTGTCCGTGTTCGCATGGGCTGCGTAGGCGGCAGGCTGATGGCCAGCCCCCTGAGCCGGGGCAGCGGCGTGGTTTCTTCTTTTATGAAGGCCGATGGCATTCTGGAAGTACCCCAGGGACTGGAGGGCTACGAGGCGGGAGAGGAAGTGATGAGTCCGCCTGCTGAGCCCCTTAGAAAGCTGCACAAGTACGCTGGTGGTTATCGGCAGCCATGATCCGCTGCTGGACGAGCTGGCAGATATGCTCCATTTGGAGGACTCTGCCTTGTACATCAGCTCCTCCCATGTGGGTTCCATGGGCGGTATAATGGCAATCCGCCGTGGTGAGGCGCACATGGCTGGCTGCCACCTGCTGGATACGGCTGACGGCAGCTATAACAAGGCATTTATTCGCAAGTATTTCCCCAAAGGCGGTGTGAAGCTGGTTTCCTGTGTCGGTCGTCAGCAGGGATTGATGGTGGCAAAGGGCAATCCCCTCCAGATCCGGAAATTCGCGGATATTGCAAAGGATGGCGTGCGTTATGTAAATCGCCAGAAGGGATCCGGTACCCGGATCCTTGCGGACTATTTGTGTATGCGGGAGAATGTGGATACTGCTTCTGTCTACGGCTACGATCGGGAAGAACTGACCCACACTTCTGTTGCTGCCCAGATCGCCAGCGGCAGTGCTGATGTCGGTATGGGCATCTACTCCGCGGCAAAGCTCTATGATCTGGATTTTATCCCCATCTGTATTGAGGAGTATGACCTCATTGTCCCTGACCATGCTTGGGATACCCCTATGGTTCAGGCGCTTTTGCACATCCTGAAGAGCGATGCGTTCCGGGGAAAAATCCTGTCCCTCGGCGGCTATACCGTGGATAACCCCGGACAGATTATCCCCCTATGAAAAGCGTAGATGTTGCGGTTATTGGGGGAGGAATTCTGGGCTGCTTTGCGGCCCGGAATCTGATGCGCTGGAATTTGTCTGTCGTGCTGATTGAAAAGGAATTGGATATCTGTACAGGCATTACCCGGGCAAACTCTGCCATCGTCTATGCGGGATATGACAACAAAACCGGTTCCCGGAAGGCGGAATTGACGGTTCGTGGAAATGCCTCTTTTGATGATTTGTGCCGTGAACTGGAAGTTCCCTTTTCCCGCTGCGGTTCCTTGCTGGTGACCTATGACAGGAGAGCCTGGCCCAGCTCCGGAGAAAATGGGAGCAGGGTATCCGCAATGGCGTGCCGGGTCTGGAGCTTCTGACCGGGGGAGAGGCAGAGGCAATGGAGCCTATGCTGGCACCGGGTGTGGCAGGCGCGCTCTATGCCCCGACCACCGGAACGGTGAACCCCTGGCAATTGGGCATTGCCGCCTTTGAAAACGCTGCTGCCAATGGGATGGAACCCATGCTGGGAACCACTGTGGTGGGAATCCGGAAAACCAAGTTTGGCTATCTGGTGGAAACAGATCGCAGCGAACTGCGCTGCAGGGCTGTCATCAACTGTGCAGGACTTTTCGCGGATCGGATACAGGAGCTGTGCTTTCCCTCCGACACGCATCTTCTGATAGATGGAGCAGAATACCTGGTTCTGGACAAACAGGCGCGGAAGCCGAAGCGGGTCATCTTTCAGCAGGCACAGTCCTGCGGAAAAGGCATCACCGCTATCCCGTGTGTGGAAGGGAATCTGCTACTCAGCGGGGTACGCAAGCCCGTTGGAGAACCCTTTGCCACAACAAAAGAGGGAATATCGGAGTTGAAGACAAGTGCGGTATCGCTGTTTCCGAATCTGAATATGCAGCAGGTAATCCGCTCATTCGCCGCCGCACGGCCAAATCCTCAGCGGGATGACGGCGAGAGCATTCACGATTTCTCCATTGCGTACCCGGCTCCTGGATTTTTCAGTCTGATCGGAATCAAAACCCCGGGGCTGACCTGCGCCAACGAACTGGGCAGGTACCTTGCGGAGAAAACGGCGGCGTTTCTGGATGCACACCCGAATTCACGCTTCACGCCCCACAGGCAGGTCATTGCCAAAACAAATGACCCCGAAATCATTTGCCTGTGCGAAGGCATCAGCCGCGGAGAGATTCTGGAAGCAATCCGAAGGGGAGCTTCCACGGTGGATGGGGTCAAGCGGAGAGTGGGAAGCGGTATGGGTGTCTGCCAGGGCAGCCGATGCAGCTTTGCCATCGAGCAGATACTCCGGGAGGTCAGGCATGGGGCACTTTGATATCATGATTATCGGCGGTGGTGCAGCGGGAATTGCTGCAGCCAGAGCCGCAGCGGATGCCGGATGCAAAAGCATTGCGCTGGTGGAGAGAAAACAAAAGCTGGGCGGCATTCTCCTGCAATGCAGCCATCCCGGTTTTGGCGCCGGACTTACCGGAGGGGAATACGCCGCTGCGCTTGTGCAGGATTTCCCGGAAACGGTTACTCTGTTTTTGGGGACAACGGTGCTTTCGGTAGAACCCAATAAAACGGCGCATCTGTCCGGTGACCGGCAGATCTCGTTTTCTCAGCTGATTCTGGCAACGGGCAGCCGGGAGATTCCACTGGGGGCGCTGCCGATTGCGGGAACCCGTCCAAAGGGTGTCTATACAGCCGGTCAGATGCAGGAGATGATGAACCTCCATGGCTTTGTTCCCCAAGGTCCTGTGGTCATTTTGGGCAGTGGTGACATTGGCCTTATCATGGCATCCCAGATTGCGGCAATGGGGATTTCTGTTACTCTGGTGGAGCAGAAGGAAAACTGCGGCGGCTTGGCGAGAAACCGGCGCTGCCTGAAAGATAATTCCATCCGCCTTATTTGCAGCCAGACCATTGACGCCGTTGAGGGCTCTCCCGTACTCACAGGCTGCTGCCTGTCCGGCGGAGAGAAGATAGCCTGCAGAACGCTTCTGATTGCCGCGGGACTTGTCCCGGAGCGTGGGCTGCTGGCGGAATTGGGAATGCCGTCCTGGCTTCAGATGTGCGGCAACTGCAACACGGTGTACCCCATGGCAGAGGGCGTGACAGCCGACGGAAGAAAAGCGGGCATTGCCGCATTTCAAAAGATACGAGGTAAACTATGATTGATACATTTGGACGCAGCATCACCTATTTGCGCGTTTCTGTGACGGAATTGTGCAATCTTCGCTGCCGGTACTGTATGCCAGAGGATGGTGTCTGCAAGAAAGAGCATGCCGATATGCTCACGGAAGATGAGCTTATTCAGGCTGTGGAAGCAGCCGAGGCTCTGGGCATTACCAAGTTGCGCATTACAGGTGGAGAACCACTTGTTAAAAAGAATATCGTGTCTATCTGCCGCAGAGCATCCAGAGTTCCTGGAATTCGGGAGGTCTGCCTGACAACAAATGGCATCCTGCTCCCGGAGTTGGCAAGGCCCCTCAAGGAGGCGGGGGTCAGCCGGTTAAACCTGAGCCTGGATACCCTGGATTCTCAGAAGTATGCCCACATTACCCGCAACGGCAGTCTGGATGACTTCTGGAAGGGGTTTCATGCGGCCTTGGATGCTGACTTTCAGAAGATCAAACTCAATGCTGTGCTAATTGGCGGATTTAACGATGATGAGATCCTTCCGCTGGCGGAGCTTACCCGGAAGTATCCTGTGGATGTGCGTTTTATTGAAATGATGCCCATGTGCGACAGCTCCGGCTTTGGCCCGGAAGCGTATATTCCATTTACAAGGGTTTTGGAAGCTCTGCCGGAAGCGGTACCGGCTGCCAAAGATGGCGGTGTTGCCAAACTCTTCCACCTGCCTGGCGCACTGGGCAATATTGGCCTTATCAGCCCGGTGAGCGCCCATTTTTGCGGGGAGTGCAACCGCATCCGACTGACTGCAGACGGAAAAGTGAAGCCCTGTCTGCATTCCAATGCGGAGTATCCCCTGAAAGGGCTGGATTTCGATGGCATGAAAGCACAGCTGGAAGCAGCGATTTTGGGAAAACCCCAATGGCATGGGGATCTGGATGTTGCGCACAAATCGGGCGCCGGTCGGAATATGAATCAAATCGGAGGTTGAGTATGGCAGACTTTACTCATTTTAATGACCAGGGACGGGCCAAAATGGTAGATGTGGGGGGAAAGCCCATTTCTCAGCGCATGGCCGTTGCGGCAGGCCGGGTGTTGGTGAATGAACACACATTCGCGCTCATTCAAAGCGGCGGCATGAAAAAAGGAGATGTGCTGACCGTTGCCCAGATTGCGGGGGTCATGGGTGCCAAGCGCACACCGGATATCATTCCCATGTGTCACCCCATTTTGATGGATGGCATCAACCTGGAGCTTTCTCTGGATGAGCACAGATCCAGCGTAGAAATCAAGGCCACCGTTTCCTGTGACGGAAGAACCGGCGTGGAAATGGAGGCACTTACCGCTGTCAGCACCGCCGCTCTGACAGTGTACGATATGTGCAAAGCGGTGCAAAAGGATATGACGATCACGGACATCCGCCTGCTTTCCAAAACCGGCGGAATCCACGGCGATTACAAACGGGAGGACGAATCATGGCGTATACAGCAGCAGTGATTACCATCAGCGATAAGGGATATCGGGGCGAGCGGGAGGACACCAGCGGCCCCAACCTGGTGAAGATTCTGACGGAGAAGGGGTTCGACGTGACCTATACCGCCATCGTTCCCGATGAGGCGGAGATGATCCAATCGGAGCTTTTGAAGTGTGTAGATGAAAAGAAGACTTGCCCTGGTGCTTACCACCGGCGGCACCGGCTTCTCGCCCCGGGATATTACCCCGGAAGCCGCTATGGAGGTAATCCAGCGTCCGACTCCCGGTATCCCGGAGGCTATGCGGGCAGAATCCATGAAGATCACACCCAAAGGCTGCCTGAGCCGCAGTGTTGCGGGCATTCGGGCACGCACCCTGATCATTACCCTGCCAGGCAGCCAAAAGGCATCGGCAGAGAATATTCTGGCGGTCATCGACCCGGTGGCCCATGGCCTGGATATGCTCTACAGCGAGGGCAGTGCGGACTGTGCAAAATGAAAGGAAATCCCATTTCCGAGCAGGAAATGGGATTTTTTAACATCGAAACGGTTACATGAAATTCCGCATATTTTTCCGGATTTCTCGTATCAGTAAAGCTCTATTTCCGTGACACACTTGTTTTTGATGCGACCCACCAGATATTGCAGAGCATCCACCACATGGGGGCGGATATCGCCGCCGATGAGCACATACATGATGTCGTCACCAACGCTCAGTTCCCCTTCGTTCAGCCAGACCTTGATGTAGAAAATACCGTCCAACTTATAGGTTTCTGCGATGATGGCATCCACAGCTTCCTGATTGTAGGAAAACTGCATCCCCACAACGGGCCTGGTATCGGCGGCACCCTGGCGTACTTTTGCCTTGGCACTTTCCCGGACAATGCCGTTATGGGTCAGATACATGCCAATCTTAGGGGCGCTTTCGTGGGCCTTGGCCTCTTTCAGCCAGGAATCCATGGAAGGACTTGTTTTCTTGCTCATATTATAAACCTCCAATTCTTATCCGCCTGAGGATAGAAATCGTAATTGAAACTGCCTGTAAATCAGAAGCGCGGAATCATCTGAACCTTCAAAGATGACTCTGGTCTGAGGCAGTGCCAAACCGGCGATCCTGCGGGGTGGAAGGACGGTCACGGTAATTCGGCAATCACGGAACCGGTAACCATCCGCAGTGGCATGAACCTCCCTATGATGAAGGAAAAAGGTTTCTATGCGCTCTGGTTCCAAAGCCCACACTTCTTCTTTGAACATGCGATCCCCTCCTGTTTCAGCTTATCATACTATGGAGAATAGTGAAAGAACTGTTTTGGATCATTTCATATAATTTCGTATCATTTCGCACAGTCTTTGAAAAGGGCGGCTTGTATTATTTGTTCAAATATGATATAGTATCAGAAATTGATTGGTCAGTTTTCGTGAAATTGACTGATTTCCAAAGTTTGCAAAGCGGTGGACGAGCCTCTTTCCAGACTCCATGATCGGGCGCAGCTTTCGGCTGTGCTTTTGGTGTTGCGGAAACTGGCTGGTCTTTTTTATATTTCTTTATATTTAGGAGGTAAGACAATGAAAAAGATTCTGTCCATGTTGCTGGTTTTTGCCATGATGTTTGGTCTTCTTGCCTGCGGCGCAAGCAAGCCTGCTGAGGCGCAGGCTTCCACTGAGGCTCCCGCCACAACGGCTGTCCCGACGGAAGCCGCCGCTGAGGTTCCCACCCAGGCAGGTCTTGTGGTGGATACCTGCATTCTGAAGGAAGCCGACGACAAGATGCTCAACACCTACACCGTTATCGCCGTAAATCCCGAGGCACCTTTTGTGGATGCTGACGGCAACTCTGTCGCTGACGTTGCGGTGAATACCGCCGGTGCGGATGCCCTCATCCAGTGGTTCCTGACCCAGGAAACGTTGGACCTGGCCGCAAACTATGGCTTTAAAGAGTACGGTGAGTCTCTGTTCTACGTCAAGGACGGTGCCCCTGTTTATACAGGTGAGATTGCGCCCGCTACCGAAGAGACAAAGGTCATCCGCCTTTCCACCACCACTTCTGTGAAAGACTCTGGTTTGCTGGACTATCTGCTGCCCATCTTCGAGAACACTTATGGCTACACTGTGGAAGTCCAGTCTGCCGGTACCGGCAAGGCAATCTCTGCCGCCAAGTTCGGCAATGCCGACCTGATTCTGGTCCATGCCAAGAGCCAGGAAGAAGCCTTTGTTGAAGAGGGCTTCGCCCGCACTGTAGATGGCTTCGAAGCAGAGCGCATTTCCTTCCTGTATAACTATTTCGTCCTGTGCGGACCTTCTGCGGACCCTGCCGGTGTTAAGGAGGCAGCTTCCGTTCTGGATGCGTTTGCAGCCATTGCGGAGGGCAAGTATCCCTTCATCTCCCGTGGCGACGGTTCCGGCACCCACACCAAGGAGCTGTCTCTGTGGCCTGAGACTCTGGGTATCACGGAGGAGGCAGAGTCCTTCGCTCCCTACACGCAGTGGTACACCTCTGCAAACGCCGGTATGGGCGCATGTCTGGTGATGGCAGAGCAGATGCATGCTTACATCCTGACCGATAAGGCAACCTTCCTGACTTTCGTTGCCAACGATGGCATTATAAGCTGAGGAAACTCTGGGTTCATTTTCTGCGGCTGACGCTATATGTACAGTTTCCAAAAACTTTGCATTTTTTGAAAAAATCTGTGTAAACTGTATCCCAGTGGGGAATTTCCCCACGGGATTTTACAAAAAGAAAGGAGGCTGCACCGTGGGAACGGCCCTTCAAAAGGCGATTTCTCTTATCCTGTCTTCCGATGCAGAACTTCTGAACATTTTGAAAGTCACAGCGCAAATGAGCCTCAAAAGCTCTTTGCTTGCACTGCTGCTGGGTGTTCCGCTGGGAATCTGTCTGGGCAATAGCAAATTCCCCGGGAGAGGGCTTCTGATTATCCTGAACCGAACGCTTATGGGGATGCCCCCTGTGGTATGTGGCCTACTGTTTTACATCCTTTTCTCCGGGGGTCGGCCCTCTGCGACACATGAAGCTGCTGTTCACGGTTAAAATCATGATTCTTGCCCAGGTGGCGCTGATCACCCCCATTGTTGTGGGGGCTATGGAGACTTATGTGGCGGGAGTGTCTCCGGCGATTTGGGAAACAGCCAGGGGTTTGGGGCTGGGAAGAGGAAGGACGTTTTTGCTACTGTGCAATGAGTGCCAGTACTGTATCATCTCTTCCTATCTGCTGGCGTTTTCCAGATCTATTGCAGAGGTCGGGGCAGTGTCCATGGTGGGCGGTGCCATTGCCTGGAAAACGAATGTGATGACCACAGCCATTATGCAGTACACCAATCAGGGAAATTTCTCTCTGGGCATTGCCCTGGGCATGATTCTGCTGGCGGTTTCCCTGCTGGTGAATGTTGTGATATCTCTGCTGCAAAGGAGGCTCAGCCAATGATAATTCCCGCCTTTTCCAAAACCTATGGGCAGAAAAAAGTGCTGGATTTTCCGGGAATGGAATTGCAGCCTGGAAACATATATGCGATTCTCGGAGCAAACGGAAGCGGAAAATCCACATTTTCAAAAATTCTGGCAGATGTCCTTCCGGCAGACCGGAAAATCCGCTTGGAACCAAGCATTGGCTATCTTCCCCAGAAGCCCTATGCCTTTCGTATGTCTGTCAGAAAAAACATCCTGCTGGGCGGCAGGGATATCCAGAAAGCGGAGTCCCTCGCGAAAGCACTGTCTCTGACAGAGCTGGAGCATAAACGGGCGGATCGTCTCTCCGGCGGTGAGACGGCACGCATGGCGATGGCAAGATTGATGATGGGAACATACGATGTGGTGATTCTCGATGAACCAACGGCTGCCATGGATATGGAAACCACCGCTGCCGCGGAAACTTTGATTCAGTCCTATGTGCGCCAGACCAATTGTATTTTGATTTTGGTCACCCACTCCCTGCAGCAGGCAAGGCGAATCGCTGATGAAGCGATGTTTTTTCAAAAAGGGGAAGTACTGGAGTATGGTCCTGCAGAAAGTCTGCTGTATTCCCCCACACGTGTGGAATTGAAGAGATTCCTGGAGTTCTACGGAAACTGATGACACTCCGAAAACAGCTGTCTTCGTTGCTTTTGTGCTGAAGATGGCTGTTTTGTTCTTTATAATAGTAGCCGCAAGCAGTGTTAACTTGGACAGGCTCACGCAAAAGCCATGACACCCGACCATGAAATCACCGCAAAACAGGCAGAGCTGGATAAACTGTATGATTCCTTCTCTGCAAAGTATGGACTGATCAATTCCAAAGGAAACCGGCTGGCGTTCTCGGATGACAGTTCCTACTATCTGCTGTGCAGTCTGGAAGTCTTGGACGATATCTAACCATATAGGCACCTAAATACGGGTGAAATATTGAGTTTATTTATAACCAATTAGCCTTCAGGCCGATGCTAAGGCAGCCCCGCCAAACACCTGTTATCACTACATGATAAAATCCGATGATATGACTGTTAATAAATTAATAGAACAGTATTTAGATTTAAAAACCAATTTAGCTGTATCAACAAAAGAAAATTATACCCATATATACGAAAAAAATATTAAGGATACCAAATTGGGTAAAATCTAAAGTAAAAGACATAAAAAAAACTGGATATTCAAGCTTTTTACGCCTATTTATTTACTAAAAGAAATTTTTGCAGAGGAACAATACAATTATATCAAATATATATTTCCGCATTTCAAATGGCTGTAGATAATGACATAATTAGAAAAAATCCTTGTAATGGATGTATGAAAGAATACACCAGAGGATCTATGAAGTTCCACAAAATATCCATTATGGATACCTGGTTTGAAAAACTGATGGAGAAATAATCTAGGAAAATAGTTTAAAGTTTACATGTTATGATCATGTATGAAGTTGGAACAAAATAAAAAGATTGTGCTATATTATTGTTCAAGAAAAAAATCTCATTGA
>ENA-OQCU01000579-OQCU01000579.1-human-gut-metagenome-genome-assembly--contig:-NODE-579-length-15990-cov-4.176700_pt1 | contig 15990 bp, 14 predicted proteins | sample MGYA00242504_ERZ504590 | MGnify/ENA primary metagenome ERZ504590 (study PRJEB26092, sample SAMD00036318) | human gut metagenome | host: Homo sapiens | study: EMG produced TPA metagenomics assembly of... | reverse complement strand
GAATGTTTTTCTTTTTGCACCGGCACCGTTTTACAATAGTAGTATTTATCTTTAGAAACAGTTACCTTATCGCAAGTACCCACATTTCAAGAGTAGCTTGTTCCAACTTCAAACCTTTTTCCTCGCTGATAACGATACCACCGGTCAATACTGCGATATCTTCCAACATAGCTTTACGACGGTCACCGAAGCCCGGAGCCTTCACAGCACAAATCTTCAACTGAGAACGCAGACGGTTTACAACCAATGTAGTCAAAGCTTCGCTGTCTACATCTTCTGCAATCACCAGCAATGGACGTCCGCTCTGTACAGCCGGTTCCAGGATAGGCAAGAAATCCTTCAAGTTAGAAATCTTCTTATCATAAATCAGGATGTACGGATGTTCCATCACACATTCCATCTTTTCTGTATCAGTTACAAAGTAAGCAGACAAGTAACCACGGTCGAACTGCATACCTTCTACCACACCGATGGTAGTATCCGTTCCTTTAGCTTCTTCGATAGTAATCACACCATCTTTAGAAACTTTACGCATAGCGTCTGCAATCAACTTACCGATAGTAGGATCGTTATTGGCAGAAACAGCAGCCACTTGTTCAATCTTGTCATAGTTGTCACCTACCATTTCGGCCTGAGACTTGATAGATTCAACCACTTTGGCAACAGCTTTATCGATACCACGTTTCAAATCCATCGGATTTGCTCCGGCAGTAACATTCTTCAAACCTACCCCTACGATTGATTGAGCCAGCACAGTAGCAGTAGTAGTACCGTCACCTGCATCGTCACCTGTCTTTGAAGCAACAGATTTCACCAACTGTGCACCGGTATTCTGAAATGCATCAGCCAATTCCACTTCTTTAGCTACAGTCACGCCATCCTTAGTGATATGAGGAGCACCGAATTTCTTTTCGATAATCACATTACGACCTTTCGGACCCAGGGTTACTTTCACTGCGTTAGCCAATTCGTCTACACCCTTCTTCAATTCGTCACGGGCATCAATGTTGAATTTAATATCTTTAGCCATAATTCTATTTACAATTTAATGATTTACAATGTACTATTTAATTATCCCAAAACAGCGATGAACATCAGCTCTGACGCATGATAAGGTATTTCTTACCGTCATGTTCCAGTTCAGTGCCCGAGTATTTGCCATACAATACCTGATCACCTACATGCAACACCATCTCCTCATCTTTTGTTCCGTTACCTATTGCGACAACTTCACCTTGCAATGGTTTTTCCTTTGCTGTATCAGGAATAATAATACCACCGATTGTTTTTTCTTCTGCAGGAGCAGGAAGAATCAATACTCTGTCTGCTAATGGTTTAATGTTCATAGTTCTTAATTTTTATATGTTATACTTTTAATTATATCAATTATCCGTCATCTTTAAGCAGTGACGCAAAACATCTTGCGAAAAACGTGCCAAACATGAAAAAGGAGAAATTGACAGTTTTATTCTGCCAAATTGGCACAGCTATAACATATCTTTCACTAAAATGGTTTCCTCTTCCCCTGGCCATTATCAGTTGCTTTTACGAAATTTATTATTTTTACCTACAAAGATTCATATATAAACCAGTCGGCTACATTCCACAGCGACAGAACGAATCTGAATATAAAAAGAGAAAAATGTGATTTTCTTTTTTTAATATTTCCATAGGACACAAACTATCACTATCTTTGCAAAACCTAATAATTAACCCCTTTAACTATATGGCATTTACGAACAACATTATGATTGTCCGCCACAGATTGCTGACAGAACTTGTAAAATTGTGGAAAAACGGAGAACTGACAACAGACAAAATAGACCGTCTGCCATTAGAACTCAGCCCCCGACGTTCAAAATCAATAGCAGGGCGTTGCTGCGTACACAAAGAACGCGCATGTATGGAAATACAAATCCCTTCCTCTACTGGGGTTGGATATGGATGATGAAACCGATGAGCTCACTCCACTATCCGAATATGCCGCACGTTCTAATAGAACGTGCAAACAATGGAAAGCCCAAAGACAACATTATGTGTGTTATAGACGAAGCATGCTCGGCCTGCGTACAGATCAATTATGAAATCACCGACTTATGCCGGGGATGTACCGCCCGCAGTTGCCAGTACAATTGTCCCAAAGGAGCCGTACATGTACATGCCGACACCGGCAAGGCATGGATCGACCATGATACCTGCATCAGTTGCGGCATCTGCCACAAAAGCTGCCCTTATCACGCAATCGTCTATATTCCCGTTCCCTGCGAGGAATCTTGTCCTGTCAAAGCGATCAGCAAAGATGAACACGGTATAGAGCATATTGATGAGAATAAATGTATTTATTGCGGTAAATGCATGAATGCCTGTCCTTTCGGGGCCATTTTTGAAATATCCCAGACATTCGATGTGTTGCAACGCATCCGTAAAGGAGAACAAGTGGTAGCCATTGTCGCGCCATCTATTTTGGGACAATTCAGCACAACTATCGAACAAGTATATGGTGCATTCAGACAAATCGGTTTCACCGATATAATTGAAGTAGCACAAGGAGCCATGTCCACCGTAGAACATGAAGCGCATGAACTGATAGAAAAACTGGAAGAAGGACAGAAATTCATGACTACCTCATGCTGCCCGTCCTATATCGAGCTGGTGAACAAATACATCCCCGATATGAAAAAATACGTTTCCGGCACAGGCTCGCCTATGTATTATGCCGCACGTATAGCCAAAGAGAAGTATCCTGATGCAAAAATCGTATTTGTTGGACCATGTGTAGCCAAACGTAAAGAAGCTCAACGTGACGAGGCTGTGGATTTTGTGATGACATTCGAAGAGATTTCCTCTATTTTCGATGCTTTCGAGATTAACCTGGAGATTGTACAGCCATACGCTATGGAATTCTCTTCCGTTCGCGAAGCGCATGGATTCGCACAAGCCGGCGGCGTGATGGGAGCCGTAAAGGCATTCCTGAAAATGGAAGCGGACAAAATCAATGCCATACAGGTATCTGATTTAAACAAGAAGAATATCGGAACATTACGCGCCTACGCTAAATCGGGCAAAGCTCCCGGACAATTCATCGAAGTGATGGCCTGCGAGGGTGGTTGTATCACAGGACCCAGTACGCACAGCGGCAGCAACAATGGAAAACGCCAATTGGTACAGGAACTGGCAAAACAGAAAAAAACATATTAAAGGTATGCATGAAGCGACTGATTGACAAATTACGTCACTACCATAGCCTGACAGGTGAGGAATATGCCAACCTCCTCTCCTGTCAGGATACCGGCACTTTACTGTATTTACAGCAACAGGCCAGGGAAGTCACTTTGGCACATTTCGGGAATGGGATATTTATCCGCGGACTTATCGAGGTGAGCAACCGATGTCGTAACAACTGTCATTATTGCGGAATAAGGAAAGGAAATACCGCCATTACCCGTTACGCATTAAAGCGTGAAACCATTTTGGAATGTTGCCGTGAAGGATATGCACTCGGATTCCGCACCTTCGTGATGCAAGGCGGTGAAGACCCTGCCTTAACAGATGATGGATAGAAAAAACCGTTGTCGCCATCACTGTGAATTCCCCGATTGTGCCATCACCCTTTCATTAGGAGAGAAATCACGGGAAGCATACGAACGTTTCTTCCGTGCCGGAGCCAACCGTTATCTGCTCCGACACGAAACACACAACGAAGAACACTATAGGAAATTACATCCTGAGGAGATGTCACTAAAGCATCGGCTCCAATGCCTGCAATGGCTAAAAGAAATTGGATATCAAACCGGAACAGGAATCATGGTAGGCACTCCGGGACAAACCCTGACACATCTGGTGGAAGATCTGTTATTCATAGAGCAATTCCAGCCCCAAATGATCGGTATCGGTCCATTTATCCCCCATCATGACACACCATTCGGAACAGAGCCGGCCGGAAGTGTAGGAATGACCCTCAAGCTGTTATCCCTTTTCCGGTTAATGCACCCGTCCGCCCTGATTCCATCGACCACCGCCCTTGCCACCTTGTCACCGGACGGACGGGAAAAAGGAATATTGGCAGGAGCTAATGTAGTGATGCCCAATCTCTCCCCCAGGGAGCAAAGAGAAAAATACACCTTGTATGATAACAAAGCCGCCTTCGGTGCCGAAGCAGCCGAAGGTTTACGAGCTTTGGCACAACAACTGGAAACAATCGGTTACCGGATATCGACAGATAGAGGTGACTATCACTAACCCCTAACAAACATGTATAAAGCAGATTCTAAAATAGCAGAAGAATTCATAGACCATCAAGAGATACTGGATACCTTGGAGTATGCTCACAACAACAAAAGCAATCGTGCCCTGATAGAGCAACTGATTGACAAAGCTGCTCAATTCAAAGGACTGTCCCATCGTGAGGCAGCATTACTGCTGGAATGCGACCAACCGGATCTAACAGAACGCATTTTCCGGCTGGCACAGGAAATCAAACATAAGTTTTACGGCAACCGTATTGTAATGTTCGCCCCTCTATATCTTTCCAATTATTGTGTGAACGGATGCGTCTACTGCCCTTATCATTTGAAGAACAAGACCATAGCACGCAAAAAGCTGACACAAGAAGAGATCCGTAAGGAGGTAATTGCCTTGCAAGACATGGGACACAAACGCCTGGCACTGGAAGCAGGAGAAGATCCGTTGCGGAATTCTATTGAGTACATACTGGAATCTATCCAAACCATTTATAGCATCAAACATAAAAATGGGGCTATCCGCCGGGTCAATGTCAACATTGCCGCCACTACCGTGGAAAACTACCGCAAGCTGAAAGACGCAGGTATCGGCACTTATATCCTGTTCCAGGAAACTTATCATAAAGAAAATTACGAATCCCTGCATCCCACCGGTCCGAAAAGCAAATATGCTTATCATACCGAAGCGATGGACCGTGCCATGGAAGCGGGAATTGACGATGTAGGACTAGGTGTTTTATTCGGGCTGAATACCTACCGCTATGACTTTACAGGATTATTGATGCATGCCGAACATCTGGAAGCTACCTTCGGAGTGGGACCACATACCATCAGTGTTCCTCGCATCTGTCCGGCAGATGATATCTCCACGCAAGATTTCCCGGATGCCATTTCAGATGATATATTTTGTAAAATTGTGGCGGTAATCCGTATCGCTGTTCCTTATACAGGTATGATTATCTCTACAAGGGAATCGGCTGCAACCCGACGCAAAGTCTTAAACCTGGGAATCTCACAAATCAGCGGAGGCTCCCGGACCAGCGTAGGCGGTTATGCCATTCCGGAAACACCGGAAGAAAACTCAGCACAATTCGACATCAGTGACACCCGTACCTTGGACGAGGTAGTGAACTGGCTGCTCGACTTGGGGCATATCCCCAGTTTCTGTACAGCATGTTATCGGGCAGGGCGTACAGGCGACCGTTTTATGTCATTAGTCAAATCGGGACAAATCGCCAACTGCTGCGCCCCCAATGCATTGATGACACTAAAGAGTATCTGGAAGATTATGCGGCACCGGATACACGAGCCAAAGGAATCCAACTGATAAAAAAATGAGTTGGAACATATTCCCAATCCGAAAATAAAAGAAATAGCAATTCGTAATCTGAAAGAGATAGAAGAAGGGAAACGAGATTTCAGATTCTAACCGCTCATGCGTCAAGCAACCTTTTCAATACAGATAATGAACCTAATTCAAGCCCAATAAAATATGAGTCTAAACAACACTCCCGCTGCCAACCGGCTACATATCGTCCTGTTCGGAAAACGCAATAGCGGCAAGTCCTCTCTAATCAATGCCTTGACCGGACAAGACACCGCCCTTGTATCGGATATTCCCGGTACAACAACAGATGCTGTCAGCAAAGCGATGGAAATTCAACATATCGGTCCTTGTCTCTTTATCGATACTCCCGGATTTGATGATGAAGGGGAATTGGGAGAAATGCGCATAACCCGTACGTTGAAAGCCATCGAACGGACAGATATTGCCTTACTTCTTTGTGAAGACGGCAATTGCGAGGATGAAAAACAATGGATGGAGCAGTTAAATAAAAGGAATATTCCGGTTATCCTGATACTGAACAAAGCTGATATCCGAAAAGACATAGCATCCACAAGGGATCGTATAGAAAAAGAATGCGGTCAAAATCCTCTCATTATCAGCGCAAAAGAACAGACGGGCATAGAGAAAATACTTCAAGCTATTCTGGAAAAGTTACCGGCAGATTTCGGACAACAGACCATTACCGGAGATCTGGTTAAAGAAGGAGATTTAGTGCTCTTAGTCATGCCACAAGACATACAGGCTCCCAAAGGCCGACTTATTCTTCCACAAGTACAGACGATGCGCGAATTATTGGACAAAAAATGTCTGGTAATGAGCTGTACAACCGATAAAATAGCCGCCACTTTGCAGGCTCTGTCCTATCCTCCGAAACTAATCATAACCGACTCCCAAGTTTTTCATGCCGTTTATGAGCAAAAACCGGCAGAAAGCCTTCTCACCTCTTTTTCCGTTCTGATGGCAGGATATAAAGGGGATATACTCTATTATATGGAAGGAGCCTCAGCCATAGACCGCCTCACCTCACAATCACGGGTACTGATAGCAGAAGCCTGCACTCATGCCCCTGCCACCGAGGACATAGGCAGAGTAAAGCTTCCACGTATGTTGCGTAAAAAGATAGGTGAAGAGTTGCAAATAGATATCGTTGCAGGTACAGACTTTCCGGAGGATTTGACACCCTATCACTTAATCATTCATTGCGGAGCCTGCATGTTCAATCGCAAATATGTACTAAACCGGATTGATAATGCCCGTAAGCAACAGATTCCCATGACTAATTATGGAGTGGCTATTGCACACTTGAACGGGATATTGGATAAGATAGCGTATTAAAAAGGACATCTGTTCTTTTTTGTTTCCATCACCACAAACCATTTATCTTCAAAGGGTTTGTGGTGTAAAAGGTTCCGTAATTCCCCCTTAACCCGGTATGTATGTGTCTTTTTAACCATTGTTTCTGAAGGCTCATAGATTTTCCTTCTTGATGTGTCCTGTATGATGGTTCATCCATTTACTTCATTTACAAATACTTATCGTGCAAACACTTTGTTGCATTATAGTTTCACCAAGGTGAAGCAATCGTATCACTTGGGTGACTACGCCTCTCCACTTAGGTGCCAATGCATTGTCACCTAAGTGAAACAACAAAAGAAGACAGACAAAGCTACAAAAAAAAGCGGACGAGAATATAAAAAGGAGTACTAAACACATCTGCCATAATGACCGGTAGCTATCAGGCCGACTCCACACAGGGAAAGGAGAACAAACCATTTCGGAGGGGAAAAAGGACTTCCGTCACCATATTTCACTGATTCTAAATGAGATATAGTGACGGAAGAAAAAAAAGTAATCTGTTAATCCGCATAGATAATTACGGATGAATATACCGGACTATTCCGACAACATCCGCTTGATGAAATCAAGCTTTCACCACCGCCAGCAACTCATCCGGTGTAACCAGTGACTGCTCGCCTGTAGTCATATTCTTCAAAGTCAGTTTCCCTTCGTTCATTTCATTTTCACCAACAATAGCGACAAAAGGAATCTGCTTGTCATTGGCATATCCCATCTGCTTCTTCATTTTAGAAGCATCCGGATAAATTTCAGCGCGCACCCCTGCTTCACGGACTTTTGTCAGGATAGGCAGACAATAAGCAGCCTCTTTATCGCCGAAGTTTACAAACAACAGCTCGGTTCCGTTCACCGCTTCTTTCGGATACAAATCCAACTGATTCAACACATCAAAAATACGGTCGGCTCCGAAAGAGATACCTACACCAGACATACCATCCATACCAAAGACACCGGTCAGATTATCATAACGGCCACCACCACTGATGCTGCCAATCTGCACATCCAAGGCCTTCACTTCAAAAATTGCTCCCGTATAATAATTCAAGCCGCGAGCCAAAGTCAAATCCAATTCCACTTCACTCTTCACACCCAGTGCAGACACGGTTTTTAATATGAATTCACTTTCTTCCACTCCCTTCAATCCCGCTTCACTGGTAGCAAGGACAGTCTTCAAAGTTTCCAATTTCTCTTCATTGCTTCCACTCAATAAAATAATCGGCTGCAATTTATCAATAGCCTCTTGAGGAATCCCTTTAGAAGCCAATTCCGCATTTACATTTTCCAATCCGATTTTATCCAGTTTGTCAATGGCTACGGTGATATCTACAATTTTATCAGCCTCCCCGATAATCTCGGCAATACCGGTCAATATCTTACGGTTATTGATTTTAATTGAAACACGTACTCCGAATTTACCAAATACACGGTCTATCATCTGTACCAGCTCCACTTCATTCAATAAAGAATTGCTGCCTACCACATCGGCGTCACATTGGTAAAACTCACGGTAACGCCCTTTTTGGGGACGATCCGCACGCCAAACCGGTTGGATTTGATAACGTTTGAAAGGAAAACTTATTTCATCACGATGCATCACCACATAGCGGGCAAAAGGTACGGTGAGATCGTAGCGCAATCCTTTTTCACAGAACTTGCTCGCCAGCTTTACCGCATTGCGGCTCAGCAATTCCTCATCGGTAATGCCGTTGAAATAATCACCTGAGTTCTGTATCTTAAACAATAACTTATCCCCTTCGTCACCGTATTTTCCCATCAAGGTAGACAAATTCTCCATAGAAGGAGTTTCAATCTGCTGATAGCCGAAAAGATGAAACACATCACGGATCGTATTGAATATATAGTTACGTTTCGCCATTTCCACCGGCGAAAAATCTCTCGTTCCTTTAGGTATACCTGGTTTTGCTGCCATAATGATTCTATTTAATTTATTTTGAGCCACAAAATTACACTAAATATTTCATTCGTAAAAAGAATACTTCTTAATATTGCTCATTGCCGGCAATATTAAGAAGTTAAACAGCCGGTGCCTTAAGTGCATATCTCAGTATGGACCGTTTCCCTACGAACTCATTGTTTAATAATTTCGTAAGCTGTAGAATGAACCCCTCTATTCTCTATTTTTCCCTCCAATACATCCAAAGCGAACTCAATGCCCCGGACAGCCATCTGTGAGCTGAAAATATCAGCTGTTGCAACCAGTTTTCCCGTAGAAAGAAATTCTTTCATTACCGCATCATTATCAAAGCCCACTACAGGCAGATAGCAATTTTTTTCTTGCATCTGCTGAAGAACCCCCAACGCCATCGCATCATTGCTGCAATATACAGCTTTCAAATCAGGATACCGCATCCACATAGCCTGAAAAACTTCGGCGGCTTTCTCCGTTTCCCAGTCGGCCGGTTCGGATGCCACCAATCTTAACCCTTTTTCTTCTATCGCCTTGATAAAACCTCTTTTACGCTGCTGCGCATTATCGGCTGCCGCCAATCCTTCAATAATAGCAACTTTATCTTCATTCCGCAACTTCTTATCCAATAATTTACCCACTTCATACGCAGCTGCAAAATTATCCGGTCCCACAAAAGCCACTTCTACTCCTGCCTGCTCCAATAGCTGAGTATCCAACCGGATATCAATATTGATTACCGGAACTCCTTTCCTGACAGCCTCTACTACAGGCTGAACTAAGGCTTTTGAATCTATAGGAACCAATACGATAGCATCGACTTGCTGATGAATCAAGGAATACATCAAGTCAACCTGTTCCTCTACCTCTGTCTGTGTAGCCGTTCCCACACAAACCAAATCCAAAAACGGAAGAGGGGCCGCATACTGAATGGCCCCTTCTTTCATCACTTTGAAAAAATCGGCTTGTAACGACTTCATTACAAGCCCTATTTTATAATTTCTCTTCATCTAATTTTTAATTTGACAAAGTAATGCTTATTAATCCGATAATAAACAAGGAGAACATAGCCGCAATCAGTTTATTGGTCCCCTTCGGAGCTTCCTTAAATTCCTTCCAGACAAAAACTCCCCAGATCATAGCCACCACAGGCGCTGCGTTGCTAAGGGCATAAGAGATAGCCGGATTGGCAGCACCTGCTCCCATAAAACTAATCACCATGCCGCCCATCCAGATAAAGCCTCCCAGCATACCTGTGAGATGGGTCTTGGCATCGCCGGCAAAGTAATCTTTCATGGTCACCGCCTTGCCTTCTACCGGATGCTTCATGGCAAAGGTATTGAATATAGGTGTGCTGGCCAGAATACCTACCGCAAAGAAGAACACACCTGTATAAGGAGTCAGCGTTCCGGTTCCTCCCGCCACATACTGCGGGTCAAGAGATTTCACTACCAATCCGTAAAAGAACATGATAGCAATGCCTGCCATAATGGCCAGCAGAATCCCCTTCTTCGGAGTGGAAGCCTTGCCGGACGATAACTTTCCGTACGCTTTTCCGCAGATCAGTATAGCTACAATGATGACTAACACACCACTCCATAGTAAAAGCTGATTTCCCTGATAGGTCTGACCGGCCAAAGAGATTAATAAATAATTGAATACAATACCTCCAATCCAGGCCAAGCCTCCACCGATAGGAAAACCTACTGACATTCCGGCTACAGCAATGGCTGCGGTAAGAAATATATTGCCAAAGTTCCACACAACACCGCCCAAGAATGCATATTGAATGCTAGACCAGTCCATGACTGCCAAATCCTGAAAAAAGGTACGGCCTTCACTTCCCATACTTCCCAAAGTCACCGCCCCCAATAAAGCTGTAAGGAACAGACCGACGGTCAAATCCCAATAAAACAGTTCAAAGCTCCATTGCTTGGCGGCAACCATCTTCTGCGTATTTGCCCAAGAGCCCCAGCAGGCACAGCAAATAACACAGCAGAGGATTGCCAAAAAGTAATTATCTACCAATATCATATTTCATCGATATTATTCGTGAATATAGATATTCCAGTTCAGATAAGTTTCAATAGCTTCCGCCAAAATATCTTTCACATTGCCACGGCACATAGCCACATGATGTTCGAATCCATTCTTACAAATATATTTCATAAGCGGCTGCAAATTATCCACCTTGGTTACTGCTATACAACCATCCATTCCGTATGGGTCATCGGTCAGGTCACCTTTGCCCAAATAAGACTTGATACAACCCTTCGTATCATCTGTCGAGATGCGGAAGAAGGTGAAATCACCCTGTTTTACTTTACCGTAAACGGCACCGAAAGTATGTACCTTACCTAATGTTCTGCCCAACACTCCTAATGTTCCTAACTTCAAATCATTCATTACAAATGATTTAGGGAAGTTACCACAATGTGTACACACACACTTGTCACGATCCTCGGCAAAGTTATTGTTCCAGTCAAGCAATGCCGACGGGCGACCGGAAGCCAATGTCAACGCATACATAGACACTGCACCGGCAATATCCACTTCACAAGCAGCAGGGATTAATTTTTCACTCAACATACTCATAGTCACACAAGCTGCACAACCATAGTTTTGCTCCAAAGAGTCCCAACACTGGATAGCTACAGCATCAATTTCATTGGCTTCCATCCATTGTTCTACAGCCACACCAAATTTAGCCTGCAAAATCAGTTTATCATTGTATTGTTCGGGAACAGCAGCATATTGTCTGATTTCTTTCAGTTTTGCTTGTAACGTTTCATCAGCATCTTCAATCTTACGGGCGGCAGACAAGATTTCAGAAAGATCTACCGGAACGACTGTAATGCCCGATGCCTGCAACAGTTTCTCGCTGGCGCGGACGGTCTGGAAACCGGCAGGACGAGTGCCGATGGCACCGATGCGAGCATGACGAAGACCATTCACCACCCGGCAGATCGCAGCGAACTTATTAATATCGGCTGCCAGCAAATCAGAATAAATAGAATAAGTATGTAGTGTAGTATCAGTAAAAGGAATGCCATACTGATACAAGTTATTGCATACGGAAATCTTACCACAGAACGCGTCACGACGGCTATCCAAATCCACCTTGTCATTCTCATCATCACATGCCTGAACCAAAACAGGCACATTCAGATCGGCTACACTGATAGCATTGATGATACCGATTTCAAAACCGAAGTTAGGTAATGAAACAATGATTCCATCAATGCGGTCACGGTTCTCACGGAACAACTTTGCACATTTCAAGCCATCTTCTCTTGTTTCAATACTGCTACTGCCTGTAGGCGTAGCATCTTCGGGGAGAATGACATAGTCATAGCCCTCTTTCGTCAGTGTTTCCAACAATTGTTTACGGACATCTTTTGCTAATTCCGAGTTAAAATAAGCGCGTGTTCCAATGATGACACCAAAACACATTTTTTTCTTGTTTTTCATTTCTAATGGTATTAAAAGTTACGATATATTCAGTTAGTTATTCTGTCCTATTACTTTCTTAACAGCCTCACGCCAGCCACTATACAAAGATTGAAGTTCTTTTTCCTCCATACAGGGAGCGATGCAATTGTCAATGGTACGCATGGCAGCGGCTTCTTGGAAACTGGCCCACTTCTTACGGGCAAAGCCATTCATGACAACAGCCCCCAATGCAGAAGCTTCCTCTATCTCCGAACGGTTAATGACGGCATGCAGCATATCAGCCTGAAACTGCATCAGGAACTGATTCTTCGTGGGGCCTCCGTCAACACGCAACGCTTTCAGCTCGATTCCTGCCTGCCGGGTCATCATGTCTATCAAATCCTTCACTTGATAAGCAATGGATTCCAATCCTGCACGCAGCACATGCGCTTTTCCAGCATTCAGTGTCATTCCCCAGATGGCAGCTTTAGCATCCGGTTTCCACCAGGGAGCTCCCAATCCGGTAAAGGCGGGAACCAGATAGACTCCATCATTATTTTTCACCGAAGTCGCCAAGGTTTCAATTTGATTGAACGAGTCCACCAATCCCAATTTCTCCACCATCCATTTGATAGTGGCTCCGGTGCAATGGATATTGCCCTCAAAAGCATAATACACTTTACCCAAAGCCGAGAATCCGACGGATGTAACCAGCCCTTCAGGAGCAGCGACAGCCTCTTCTCCAATGTTAACCATAACAGATGATCCCGTTCCATAAGTCACCTTGCCCATACCTGCCTCAAAACACATCTGACCGGTTAATGCTCCATGGGAATCACCTAAAACACCTGCTATTTGTATCGGAGATTTGAACAAACCCTCTATCGTTGTTTCTCCAAAAACAGCATCACAGGGCAACGCTTCCGGCATCATATTCCGGGGAATAGTGAAGAGTTTCAACAACTCTTCATCCCAGTCCAAAGTATGAATATTAAAAAGCATGGTACGCGACGCATTCGTATAATCAGTCAGATGCTTCCTGCCTTCGGTCAATTTCCAAATCAGCCAGGAATCAATAGTTCCCATCAACAAATCGCCTTTTTCTGCCAGTTCACGTGCATTTTCCACGTTATCCAATATCCACTTAGCACCACTGGCAGAAAAATAAGGATCGATAAGCAATCCGGTCTTTCGTTGTACCAGTTCGCTGTATCCCTTATCTTTCAGTTCTTTGCAAATAGCCGCTCCCCGCTGGCATTGCCATACCACGGCATGATAAACGGACTTGCCGGTATGTCGGTTCCAAACAACCACCGTTTCGCGCTGATTGGTGATGGCAAGAGAATAAGAAATATCCTTTCCATTCACTTCTTCTTGTTCAAGCAGACAATGTATCGCTTCTATGGTATTTTTATAGATTTCTTCGGCATCATGCTCTACCCATCCTATCTGCGGGTAGAATTGCTGATGTTCTATATTTACCCGATGCAACAATTCGCAATCTTCAGAGAACAGCATGGCTTTTGTTGCCGAAGTACTTTGATCTATGGTAATTATTCTGCTAATCATACTATTAGATTTAAAAAGGATATGTTTATTTTTTCACGAATTCAAGGGCAGTCTTGCAGATGCCCTCTTTATCCAATCCGTAATGGGCAAAGATTTCATGGGAGTTTCCATGAACCACGTTCTCATCGGGGATGCCGATAATGCGTACCGGAACCGGATTTTCAGAAAGCGTCTCAACTACAATAGCTCCCAAGCCGCCAAACCGGCTGTGTTCTTCTACGGTGATAATTCGTCCGGTTTCTTCCGCCGCTTTCCTGATGGCTTCCACATCAACAGGCTTGATGGAAGACATATCCAGCACACGTGCCTGAATGCCTTTCTCACGCAGCATCAAGCCGGCCTGATAAGCATGATAAACCGTTTCTCCGGCGGCAATGATAGTCAGATCCGTACCGTCCAGCAACGTATTGGCTTTTCCCAGAACAAATTCAAAATCATCATTCTCATACACATCGGGAACGGCAGCCCTTCCTACACGCACATATACCGGTTCAGGGTAATCTACCAATAGTTTGACCAACTTGCGTGTCTGACGGGCATCACAAGGAAGAACGATATTCATTCCCGGAAAAGTTCTTAATACGGCAATATCATGCAGGCTATGATGAGTAGCCCCCAAAGCACCATAAGCAACTCCACCGCTTACTCCGAGTATCTTCACATTATTCTGACTATAAGCCAAATCGACCTTCACCTGCTCCAAGCTACGTGCCACGTAAAAGCAAGCCGGGCCACATACAAACACTTTTTTTCCGCTATGTGCCAAACCTGCTGATATTCCTACCGCATCCTGTTCGGCTATTCCACATTCTACAAACTGTGCAGGTAATTCTTTTGCAAAATCCCCCAAAGTAACAGATCCTCTGGCGTCTGTTGTAACCGCCACAATATCTTTATCCTGACGCGCCAACTCCAGCAACGTATCTGTAAAGCTCTTTCTGCACGCTATCATATTATTTGCCATTGTTTTCTTTTTCTAGTTTTTCAATTCTTTCGGATACCTCGCGAACAGCCTCTTCATATTGTTCGGCTGTAGGCACGCCATGATGCCATTTTGCAATGCCTTCCATATAAGACACTCCTTTTCCTTTTGTAGTATGGGAGATAAGCAAATGAGGCTTTTTATTCGTATAATCAATAGAACGGAAAGTCCGGATGATATCTTCCATCTCATCTCCGTTCATTTCCAATACATCCCAACCGAAGGCAGTCCAGCGGTCGCGCATACTCTCCAATGACATGACCTCCTCGGTTGTACCGCTGATCTGCAAACGATTACGGTCAATAATGGCTACCAGATTATCCAATTTATACTGGTTTCCTGCCATAGCAGCTTCATATATAGAACCTTCCCCTTGCTCACCATCTCCCATCAATACATACGTTTTATAATCAGCTTTATCCATTTTGGCAGCCATCGCCATTCCGACACCTACAGACAAGCCATGCCCTAAAGCTCCTGTATTTACTTCAATACCCGGTACCTCTATAGTAGGATGGCCGGACAAGATAGATCCGAATTCTCCTAATGTGTCGGTTACCTCACGAGAGATGAAACCTTTTGCTTCCAGCGTAACATATAACGCTTCTACGCAATGCCCTTTGCTCATTACAAAACGATCTCTTTTCGTTTCCTTTGGTTTATCCGGCCAAACACGCATTATATCAAAATAAAGTGCTGTAAGCACGTTAAGACACGACAGATCACCTCCAATGTGTCCTGCTTTTGTCTTTATACACAATCTCAACCAACCGTTTCCGATTCTTTTCCGATTGTAATTCTAACGTTTCAACTTGCATATTATTATCATTTACTTTCTTATCATTTCGCAAATAACGGAATTTAACTGGAAATATTCAATACAAAACGAAATAAAATGAAAATAAATTTGATTATATTAACAATAAACACCTATATAATCTATAAATCAGGACAATTAATTTATTCTGCTAACAAAGTTATATCTCTATATAAACAAGACTATCCGATTGTCTATTTTGTACCCAACAGAACTGTTATAAAAAAAAAGAAGCAAACAATAAGGAGAAATAAGGAAGTAAAATCAAAGTTGATAAAAAAGGTGATCAAGAATGTATTTTCCAACATTCTCAATCAC
>ENA-OQCU01000578-OQCU01000578.1-human-gut-metagenome-genome-assembly--contig:-NODE-578-length-16030-cov-5.990065_pt1 | contig 16030 bp, 13 predicted proteins | sample MGYA00242504_ERZ504590 | MGnify/ENA primary metagenome ERZ504590 (study PRJEB26092, sample SAMD00036318) | human gut metagenome | host: Homo sapiens | study: EMG produced TPA metagenomics assembly of... | reverse complement strand
GGTGGTATCTATCGGCACGAAGAAGTCGGGGCATGATACCGCCACCGCCATAAATGGTGCGCGCTAAATTTTTTTTGTCTGGTACTTCAGGGAATCGGGGAAATGTATGCTGTCGGCATGCATTAATTCGCCATGATTAAAGCGGTCTATCAATTCCTGGTTATATTTTTCCAGATTATTTTCCCCGCTAAGCGTGCCGTCCGGGTTGGCGGTCTTGTCATAAGGCTTTTGTATGCAACGGCCGGAAGGAGTATAGTAGCGGGCAATGGTCAGGCGTATCATAGAGCCGTCCGGCAGGTCGATAGGGCGTTGCACCAATCCTTTGCCGAAAGTGCGCCGGCCTACGACTACACCTCTGTCCCAATCCTGAATGGCTCCGGTTACGATTTCACTGGCGGATGCGGAATATTCATCCACCAGAACGACGAGACGGCCGTCTTTAAACTTTCCGTTTCCTTTGGCATGGAAATTACTGCGGCGTGCGGCTCTGCCTTCCGTATAAACAATGAGGTCCTTTTGTTGCAGGAATTCATTGGCGAGGTCGATAGCGGCGTTCAGATAGCCACCGCCATTTCCTTGCAGGTCGAGTATCAGGTCTTTCATTCCTTTTTCTGCAACTCCTTTAATGCTTTAAGAAACTCTTCGGCAGTGGTTGCCCCAAAGCGGTTGATGCGGATATAACCTGTCCGGGGCTGTATCATATATGCGGCATCCAGACTGAGAATAGGTATTTTATCCCGTTTTACAGTGAAGAATAAGGGGTCATTCACTCCGCGGCGCACGATTGTCAGTTTGACTTCCGAGCCTTTCTCTCCGCGTAACCGGCTCATGATGTCTTCCGTGCTCATTTTAACTCCGGCAATGGCGGAGTCGTTAACGGCTATGATGCGGTCGCCGGCAAGAATGCCTACTTTCTCCGAGGGACCGTTGCTGACGGGCTGTACTACAAGCAGCGTATCTTCTATCATTTGGAACTGTACGCCGATACCTTCGAAGTTGCCTTGCAGGGGTTCGTTCATTTTCTTAACTTCTTCGGCATTGTTGTAGGTAGAGTGCGGATCAAGCTGCGCCAGCATCTTGATAATGGCCTCTTCCACCAGTCTGTTCTCATCCACGGAGTCCACGTAGAGGTTGGCTATGGCAAACTCTGCCATTTGCAACTTGCGGAGGGCTTCATTGCCCATTTTCTGAGCCTGTGCCGTTACGGCACATATACATACTATAATAGCAAAAATCTTCTTCATTATTCTTGTCACTAACTACCAATCATTTCATCTCATCACTCATTTCCATTCCTTCCGGAAGGAACATGCTTATATCCTTTCCGAATTGCAGCAGTTCGCGTACGGTAGTGGAACTTACGCAGGTCAGTTCCGGTTCCGTAAAGAGCAGAATGGTTTCAATTCCTGTCAGCTTGCGGTTTATATCGGCAATCGTTTCCTCGTACTCGAAATCCTTTACCGTGCGTATGCCGCGTATAATCAGACTGGCATCCACTTCTTTGGCGAAGTCAATGGTCAGACAGTCGTATGACTGTACCTTGATGCGCGGCTCGTCCCGGTAGTAATCCCGTATCATCTTTTCGCGCTTTAACATATTCAGACCAGCGTTGATCACACCCGATACAATCAGGAAATACAGCGGCCGCTTCGTGTCGCCGACGGCACGCAGAATCGCCGCACCGTAGTTGTACAGCATGAAAAACGGCATTCCCATAAAGTAAATTCTCATATACAATGCCGACTGATCAATGACATCCGCCGGTGTATCCATCAGCTCCAGCGCGCCTTTTGCAAAAAATACGCCCACAAACGCCATCACAACGCCGCTGATCAGCGCCAGCATGATCGATGTATGTACCGTTTCCGACATCTCCCGGTCGCGCCCCGCTGCATAATACCGCGCCGCAAGCACATTCGCACCGAGCGAGATTCCCATAAACAGGTTGATGAACACGTTGATGAGTGCCGTTGTCGATCCGACAGCCGCAAGCGCCTGGCTTCCGCTGAACCGTCCGACGACGATGATATCCACCGCGTTGAACATCAGCTGCAGAATGCCGGACACCATCAGCGGCAGCGAAAAGGAAATCAGCTTGTCCATAATCGTGCCGTTGCACATGTCGATTTCATATTTGTTCTTTTTCAAAAATACTCCTCCTTCTTTTGTAGCAGATATGCAGTCTTACACCGCAGACATATACAGAAATGATACCACTTTTTTCCGGTTCTGCACAGAGACTTTCCATAATTTATTGACTTCTGTAAAGTCCACAGGTAAAATAAATACGATTACAGTTTTTCTGTATATAAATCAAGGACAGGAGAGAACCTATGAAAAAAATATGGATTACAGGTGCCGAAGGCCACATCGGTACTGCCCTTCTGGAACTGCTGGAGGGTGTGGAATATCAGCTTCTTCCAACGGATATTCACGAGGTTGATATTACCAAAATCGATGAAGTCACACAGTTCGTTTATGTCAACCGTCCCGACGTTATCATCAACTGCGCCGGTATGACCGACGTTGCCGAGTGTGAAAAAAACATCGACGAAGCCTATCGTGTCAATGCCATCGGTGTGCGCAACGTAGCGCTTGCCGCCAATGATATCGACGCAAAGGTTATTCAGATCTCAACGGATGACGTCTTCGACAAGGAATCCCGCATCCCGTACAACGAGTTTGATACCGTACATCCGCGTACGATCTACGGAAAATCAAAAGAGGCCGGAGAGAAAATCCTGACACAGCTTTTGAACCGCTTTGTCATCATCCGAAGCTCCTGGATTTACGGGATCGGCCGCGATTTTGTGGATGAAGTACTCCGCAATGCGGCAAAAGGCGGCACAATGGAGGTTCCAAACAACCAGTATGCGGCTCCGACCAGTGCTTTTGAGCTTGCGCGCGTGATCTGCCACTTTATCGACAACGAGGAGTATGGTCTGTACCACGTTGTCTGCCCCGGAAGCTGCAGCCGCTATGAGTTTGCAAGAACCATCCTCGAGTATACCGGAAAAACCGGTGACCTTGATCTCTACCCGGTTGTCGCACGCGATGATGTCCGCCCGACCTATTCTGTTCTGGACAACATGATGCTCCGCCTGACCGGTATTCCTGAACCGCCCGACTGGAAAACGGCACTGAAAGAATATCTCGAAGAAACCGGAGGAATCGAATAATGGTCCGAAACAGAAAAGAAACAACGGAAAAGTCAAAAAAGAAGCCCGGACTTTCCACCCAGATTTTTATTGCCCTGCTGGCCGGTGCGCTGCTCGGCGTGGTGATTCACTATTGGATCCCGTCCAGCTATATCAAGGACACCGTCATCGTAGAAGGTGTGCTGTATGTCATCGGACAGGGCTTTATCCGCCTGATGCAGATGCTTGTCGTACCGCTTGTCTTCTGCTCCCTCGTCTGCGGAAGTATGTCCATCGGAGACAGCAAAACCCTCGGAAAGGTCGGCGTAAAAACGATCGGCTTTTACCTTGTTACCACAGCACTTGCCGTCTGCATCGCACTTGGAACCGCCCTGCTCATTCACCCGGGGCTCGGACTTAACATGAGTGCGGTTCAGAAAGCCGACCTGTCCTCGACAGCAGCAGATTCCAGCGTCAGCCTGGTGGATACACTGCTCAACATCATCCCGAAGAACCCGATTGGTTCCATGGCAAACGGCGATATGCTTCCCATCATCGTATTCGCCCTGTTTGTCGGCGTAATGCTGGCAAAGCTCGGAAACCGCGCTTCGGTCGTTTCCAACTTTATCAGCCAGTTTAACGATGTCATGATGGAAATGACCATGACGGTCATGAAGGTGGCCCCGGTCGGCGTTTTCTGTCTGATTGCACGTACCTTTGCAACGGTCGGCTTTTCTGCGTTCGCACCGATGCTGAAATACATGGGAAATGTAACACTGGCGCTGGCACTGCAGTGCTTCGTCATTTATCAGGTTCTTCTGTTCGTATTCACACGGCTGAATCCGATTAAATTCGTGAAGAAATTTCTTCCGGTTATGGGATTTGCATTTTCCACCGCAACCTCCAACGCAACAATCCCGATGTCGATTGATACACTGAACAAAAAAATGGGTGTCTCGAAACAGATCTCTTCGTTCACCATTCCGCTCGGCGCAACCATCAACATGGATGGTACCTCCATTATGCAGGGTGTCGCTGTCATCTTCATCGCAGAGGCGTACGGTATTCATCTGACCCCGGCAAACCTCGCAACGGTTGTTGTTACCGCAACACTGGCTTCCATCGGTACCGCCGGTATCCCAAGTGTCGGCCTTGTCACCCTGGCTATGGTACTGAATTCCGTCGGACTGCCAACGGAGGGTATCGCTCTTATCATGGGTATCGACCGTATTCTCGATATGCTGCGTACCGCCGTCAACATCACAGGCGATGCTGTCTGCACAACGATTGTCAGCCATCAGGAAAAGGCGCTCAACCGCGAAGTATTCAATCGCAATTAACTGCAATAAACTGCTTGCGAAAAGCCTTTTTCAGACACGCTCTAAGGCTAAGAAAACGCGTTCCCGTTTTCGGAAACCCCTGTGGTTTCCGGCGGGAACGCGTTTTTCTTATCTTATTTTTCTGTTACAGTTCAAATGCCTGGCGGATGCTGTCGTAATGCAGGAATTTACCTTCTGCGGCGTACCCTTTGATTTCGTCCAATGTAGCAAAACGGTAGCCGTCTGTTTCTTCCTCCTGAAGATGAAGATCTTCGTCTTTGATATCCATCACGAAGCGATAAACATCGACAAAGTAATTGTCTCCCTCATCCGGGTTGATGCGCCGGTAGGTAAAGAGATAACCGCCGTCAGCCTTGCTCACATCGAGTCCGGTTTCCTCTCTGACCTCACGGCGCACGGCCTCCCAGGAGCTCTCTCCTGCCTGTGCTGCGCCGCCGGAAACCTCCCACCAGCCCGGTGCCCAGGCTTTCGTCATGACACGTTTTGTGACAAGAAAGGTCCCATCCGGTCTTGCGATTACGCCGAGTACGGTCAGGTGAAACTCGCCCGGCTTCATATGCCAGTCATTCCGTTTCATCGTGCGGCCGGTCGGCTGTTTGTTTTCATCATAGATATCCCAGAGTTCCATATCGTGTTTTCTCCTGTCGAACTTCTTCCGAGCCCCATCTCGATTTTTCTTCCCTTTCGCATGGTTCTGAATCATTACAGATACTGTTTAATCTCTTCCATTACATTTTCCAGCGGAATCTGTGTTTTCAGAGTCTTATCGCGGGATGCAACCTCGACAACGCCCTGTTTCATGTTTTTCGGGCTTACGATGATGCGCAGCGGAATGCCGAGCAGGTCGGCATCAGCAAACATTACGCCGGCTCTGACGCTTCTGTCGTCGTAGATCACTTCGATGCCTGCGTTCTGCAGATCCTCGTACAACTTGTCCGCATATGCTCTGACTTCCTCGTCATCGACGCGGACTGCACAGAGGTGTACCTGCCACGGAGCGATAGCTTTCGGCCAGATCGGGCCGTACTCATCGTGATGTGCCTCGCAGACCGATGCTGCCAGACGGCCGACACCGATACCGTAGCATCCCATGATCGGGGTCTTGCTCTCGCCATTTGCATCGACATAGGTCATATTCATGGATTTTGTATATTTGGTTCCAAGCTGGAAGATATTTCCGACCTCGATACCTCTGGAGATCTTCACGGTCTTTTTGCCGCATTTCGGGCAGATGCCGCCCTCCTGGATTTTTGCAAAATCGTGATACTCGGCATTCGGAACGTCGCGCTCCATGTCGAGTCCTTTGTAATGATGCTCTGCCTCGTTGGCTCCGCAGGAAAGGTTGTTTCTTCCCTCGAGGGATTTATCATAGAGAACAACGGCATCTCCGTTCACCTTCAGGTTCACCGGTCCGATATAGCCTGCGTTCAGTCCGCATTCTTCGGTGATCACGGCTGCGTGAACCTGCTCGCCGAGGAAGTTGACCAGCTTCGTCTCGTTGACTTCGAGATCGCCGCGGATGAAAAGGACAACGTATTTATCATCGACATTCTGCTGATAAACAACGGCTTTGCAGGAGTTCTTTGTCTCGTCTCCGAAGAAATTGCAGACGTCTTCAATGGTGTGGACGTTCGGTGTATAAACCTTTTCGAGTGCAGCGGATTCTGCGTCTCTTGCGATGTCGGAAATATTCTCAGCTGCCTCCATGTTGGCTCTGTAATCGCAGGAATCACACAGAACGATGGAATCCTCTCCGACCGGAGTCAGAAGCATGAACTCATGGGAGATGTTGCCGCCCATCATACCGGAATCGGATTTGACAGATACCACCTCCGGCACGCCGACACGCTCGAAGATACGCTCGTATGCTGCGTGGCATTTCTCGTAATACTGCTCCAGATCTTCCTGGCTGGTATGGAAGGAGTAAGCATCCTTCATCGTAAACTCACGCACACGGATCAGGCCGGCTCTCGGACGGGCCTCATCACGGAATTTTGTCTGGATCTGATAGATCATAAACGGATATTTGGTGTAGCTCTGTGCATACTCGCGAACGAGATGTACGGCTGCCTCCTCGTGGGTCATGCCGAGTACCATTTTGGCATTGTTGCGATCGGTGAAACGCAGCAGCTCATCGCCGATGCTATCGTAACGGCCGGACTCATCCCACAGAGAAGCCGGCATGACAACCGGGAACTGCACTTCCTGGCCGTCGATTTTGTCCATCTCCTCGCGCAGGATCTGCTCGATTTTGCGCACAATGCGGCGCAGCGGCAGATAGGAAGAATAGATTCCGTTTGCCATATATTTGATGTATCCGCCTTTTACCATAATAGCATGGCTGTCGATGACACAGTCAGCAGGTCTTTCTTTGAAGCGCTCTCCTACTAATTTTTCAAGTTTCATTTTCTGATTTCCTCCTTGTTTTTTGGGTTTTCAACATCTGAAATCTTCCAGACGCGAGAACATTCCAGCCTGTCCGATTTTAAGCTTTTATACAACATTTTACGCACCTAACTCATCACTGAAGTAACGAGAATGCGATGCTTCGTTTTCAAACAAAAAAGCCCTAAACCGCAAGCTGCAGTTTAGGGCGAATTTTTTATCCGCGGTACCACCTAAATTCAGGAAAACTCCTGCACTCTGACACAGAGCATTTGTACCCCACGATTTTTGTATTTTGTAATACGCGTGATCTCTGCTCTCTGTACCTTCTCTGTAACGGGAGATCCCGGTGCAGCCTACGAAATAAATTTTCCCTGATGGATTTTCTTCTCTTCGGTGCACAGCTCCAAGACCGGTTCACGATAGATTCTGCAAAAAGCTTTCACCTGCCGCTTTCTCTCTGAATGCGCTCTGTCGCTACTGTTTCTTTTCGTCGCTTTTTCACTGCACTGATTGTAGCAGAAACCAGAAAAGAATGCAAGCCCGTTCCTTCCGCGAAAAGGAGATTCACCATGAAGATCATAAAGCTGCTACCCGGGATTGTGCTGCCGATCATCGTCGCGCTGCTGGCTTGCTGGCTTGAGAGCCTGTTGCCCATCCACCTGATTGGCTCTGCGGTAATTGCCATGTTCATTGGCATGTTTCTTAACCAGTTCGTTCGCAAGACGGATGTGTTCGCCACAGGGCTGAAGTTCACCTCCAAGAAGATATTGAAATTCGCCATTATCCTGCTGGGGCTGTCGCTGAACATCACCGCCATCTTGCACGTAGGCCAGATGTCCCTGACAGTAATGGTCTTCACCTTGCTGACCTGCTTTGGCGGCGGTTACTTCATCAGCAAGGCGCTGGGACTGAACTGGAAGCTGTCCAATTTGATTTCCGCTGGTACAGGCATCTGCGGTGGCTCTGCCATTGCCGCTATCGCCCCCACCATCGACGCGGACGACAACGACGTTGCCTACGCCATGTCCGCCACCTTCCTATTTGACATGGCGATGATCGTGCTGTTTCCCATCATGGGCCGGGCACTGGGTATGACGGATCAGGCCTTTGGCATCTGGGCAGGTACGGCGGTGAACGACACCTCCTCCGTGGTGGCCACCGGCTATGCCTTCTCCGAGGCGGCAGGCGATTTCGCCACCATGGTCAAGCTGACCCGCACGCTGGCGATCATCCCCACGGTGATCGTGTTCGCCCTTGTGCAGCTGAACCTGAAGCGTAAGGAAGCCATGGCTCTCCAGCAGGACGGCAGTGCGCTTAAAGCTGAGTTCTCCATCAAGAAGATCTTCCCCTGGTTCATTCTGGGTTTTCTGGCCATGTCCATCGTGGCGAGCATCCTTCCTATCCCTGCGCAGTTGGTGAGCGGCACCAAGACTGCCAGCAAGTTCCTGATGGTCTGCGCACTGGCTACCATCGGATTGAATACCTCCTTCGCCAGCATGAAGAAGGCTGGCATCCGCCCCATGATTCACGGTTTCATCATTTCTGCGCTGGTTGTAATTGTGGCGCTGCTGGTGGAGATGGGCATGGGAATCGTGTAAGAAAGCTGCAAGACAATTGAGCAAAGCCACAGTTCAAACAAAACTGTGGCTTTTGTCTTTGGATTGAGGAATGGCGTTACATATTTGCTCGAATTACGCAGCTGATGGATGATGCAATTCTGAATTTCCGTCTTGGGAAATACAGCCCCAATCGCCGCAGAGAATCCCGTCAGGTTATCCGTGCAGGCAATGAAAATGTCCTCCACGCCTCGTTTTTTAGCCCGTTGAGTACCGTTGCCCAGTACTTGGCACTTTCGTTTTCTCCTACCCACATCCCCAACACATCTTTTTTAAGGGCACAACGCACATATCCTTGCTCACTCTTTTTTTCATTTTCTTGTTACGGTCTTTCGGGGCAACAGCCCCATCAAATCGCTTGTAAAGCGATTGTGTTTTCGAAAAAAGCATGATACGATATTGCCATAAGCAGTGATGTTGCAACACATAGCTACAATCTACAATAGTGAAAGGAGACGATCTCACCAATGCGATGCTCCCTTGTTTCCAACAAAATAATCCAAGCCCGTGAACGTTTGGGACTCACACAGCAGCAGTTAGCGGAAAAGCTTTGTGTAACCAACAAAGCCGTTTCCAAGTGGGAATGTGGCGTCACACTTCCTGACATCTCGCTTTTGGTGCCGCTATGCCGTGTTCTGGGTCTGACGGTGCAGGAACTGCTGGATGAATACGACGGCAAATTCGGTAATACCCCCGGCTGCCAGACCATGGAAGATCCTGCGCAGGACACGCTGTTTGCGGCGCAGCAGCACAGCCATTACCTGTATATCGATCTCAAAACCACCTCTACGGTGTCGCCCCATTTGTTTGGCCACAACCTGGAGCATACCAGAGCCAGCATCATGGATGGTCTCAGCGCCCAGATGATCCGTAACCGGAAGTTTGCCGGCGCTGCGGCGCGCAACGGCGTAGCACTGGACTGGGAAGGCATCGGCGAATACGTGTACTTTGCCAATGAACACCGCCTTCCCGGTAGCAACGCAAACGAAGCTTATGTATGTCATTACGCGCACAACGGCATGTGGCGGCGTAACGAATGTCAGTCCCAGATGATTCAGAACCCAATTCCGAATCAGGTGAGCGGTATCCGTCAAAAGGAGCTCTTCCTTCAAAAGGACAGGAGCTATCCGTTTGCCGTCGTTGTCAAAGTACAGCAGCCGCTGGATGTGCGCGTCGCGCTCACCAACGCCGATGGTACGCAGATTTATGCGGAAACCGTTTTTCCTGTTCAGCCCGTTCTAGCGAAGGAGGATGCACAGGAAGAGGTGGATGAATGGCAGCGCTTTGAGACGATTCTGACCCCCGGCGTCGACGATGCGCATGCCGTGATAAGCATTACCTACACGAAGCAGGCACAACTGCTCATCGGCGCAGTTTCCATGATGCCGGACAATCATTTCCATACCATGCGCAGGGACACCGTGGAAAAGCTCAAGGAAATCGGCGTGCGTCTGCTGCGCTGGCCGGGTGGCAACTTTGCCGGCGAATATCGCTGGCAGGATATGTTCCTGCATCCCGACAGGCGCGCTCCCATGGAGGGCTACATGGAAAATGAAACGCAGCCCTTTACACACGGCTATGACATGCATGAAATAGACACCGACGATTTTATTGCACTGTGCCGTGAGATCGGCGCGGAGCCCTTCCTCACCATCAATGCCGCCTGGGATTCCCCCGAAGTATGCGCCGCCTGGGTGGAATACTGCAACGGCCCTGCCGAGAGCAAATACGGCAGGCTGCGTGCCCAGCGCGGTCATCAGGAGCCCTACAATGTCAAATGGTGGTCGCTGGGCAACGAAATGGGTTATGGCCACATGGAGGGCGCAAATACGCCGGATGGATACGCATCGCTGGTGGAAACGCATGCGCGTGCCATGCTGAAGGTCACGCCGGATCTGAAATTTGTTTCTTCCGGCCCCTATCCGAATCAGGAGTGGGTAGATGTTTCCATCAAGAAGCTGGCTCCCATTGCGCCATACGTTTCTCTGCATACGTACAATTCAGTCCATTGGGACTTCACCTCTCCGGAGGGCATGGAGCGCTGCTATAACGAAATGATCCGCATGCCCATCCACAATCTAGGAATCCTGCGCAGGCTGCATGACATGCTCCCGGAAAAGACATTCATCTCCTACGATGAATGGAATCTGTGGAAAACATGGTGCCGCAATCCTTCCTCCATGGAGGGCATCTTCACTGCGCAGATGCTGCACATGTTCATGCATGAAAGCGAAAAACAGCGCATGCCCATGGCCTGCTACTTTGAGCCGGTTAACGAAGGCGCCATGCAGGTGCATCCGGATCATACCGAGCTGACGGCAACCGGTCAGGCCTTTGCGCTGCTCTCCCGGCATGCCGGCGGAAAGCTGTGTACGGTAGATGGTGTAGAAGACTTTGAAGTCGTTGCCACCATCGATGATCATCATGTGCTGACCCTGACGATGCTCAACCTGAACTGGCAGGAGGAAACTACTTACTCTCTGAATAAATGCGGAACAATTCTGGAAAACAAGGTACTTCAGGCCGAAAATCTGTTGCCTGGTACCCCGTTTACGGAAAATCCCCTGATGATTCATGTCAAGGATGATATTATCAAGGCGAAGCTTCCACCCCGCAGCGTTGCCTGTATCAGTATTTCACTCGTCGAATAACATACACGGAATGCAAAAAGAATAAAATGAAAACAGCAAGTCGCTCACAGCATGAAAGGAGTAATTTTATGAAAAATGGAAAGTTGACGGTTGCCATCGTGGGCATGGGTTTCGGCAGCTGCTTCCTGCCCATCTATCTGAAGCATCCGGATGTGGAGCATGTCATTATGGTGGATACCAATCCGGACCAGCTGAAGGCGCTGGCAGATATGTACCTGCTGGACGAAAGCTACTACACCACCGACTTTGAAGCGGTATTGCAGAACCCGGATGTGGATGCGGTCCATCTGGTCATTCCGCCCGCGCTGCATGCGCCCATGTCGGTTCAGGTACTCAACGCAGGCAAGCACTGCGCCTGCACCATCCCCATGGGTATGTCCATGAAGGAGCTGGAAGACGTTATCAAGGCGCGGAAGGCTTCCGGCAAACACTATATGTTCATGGAAACTTCCGTCTACACCCGCGAGTATCTGTATGTGAAGGAGCTGTACGAATCCGGCGCAATGGGCAAGCTGCAGTATATGCGCTGCGCCCACTATCAGGATATGGAGGGCTGGTCCTCTTACTGGGACGGCTTCCCGCCCCTGGCACATCCCACCCATGCCATCGGCCCCTGTTTTGCTCTGGCAGGGCAGCGTCCGGTCAGCGTCTTCGGCAGAGGCTCCGGCAAGGTCCGTCCGGAACTGGAAAAGCAGTACGGCTGCCCCTTCGCCTTTGAGTCTGCTCTGGTGGCCTTGGAGGATGGCGAGACGACCGTTGAAATGGAGCGCTTCCTGTACCATGTCGCCCGTGGCTACAGCGAATGCTTTAATATCTATGGTGAAAACAAGTCCTTTGAGTGGGATCAGCTCAACGGCGACAAACATGTGATGTTCAGCCGGGATCTGGTTTGGGAGAACGAGAACCGCGGCGGCAAGATCGATGAGGAATACGTTCAGGTCCCCGATTATGCCCATCTGCTGCCGGACGTCATTGGCCGGTTTACCTACGAAGTGGCCTATGACGAGGTCAATCCCCATCTGTCCTTCAAGCAGGGCGGCGGTCATGGCGGTTCCCATCCGCATCTGGTCCATGAGTTCGTTACCAGCATTCTGGAAGACAGAACTCCCTTCCCCTCCGATATCGATGCGGCCTACTGGACCGGCGTTGGTCTCCTGGCCCACGAAAGCGCCATGGAAGGCGGCACCGTAAAGTCGCTGCCCAAGTACGAAGAGCTGTAACGGGAGCCGGTAAAAACGCAGTCTCCCCAAAAAAGCCGAACCAATCGTTCTGCCTCAAATTGTCCATACAGCCAAGAGGGCTTGCCTTGATTTTGCCCAGCAATGCATTTTCAGCAAAGACCGCGGTCAAGGCTTCTCCCACAATAAAAAAGTGTCTGCGACACTCTCAACTCCCCTAACCCCTCATTCATGAGGGGAAGGGGTTTTCTTATCTCCTTCTTTATTGTAAAATTCTATTATGAATATATTACAATCCATCTTTACCGATTATTATGAACACATCATTTATGAACTCCATCTTTGACAGCACAAATTAAAAGACAGCTCCCTTTCAATTAACGGAAAAGTGGCTGTCTTTTTTATTAAATCTTACCAGTTTTATTGTACTTGTTGATATATTCTTCCAATGCTTTCTCTACTGTAGCCGTCTTTGAAAGTTTGGTATCAGCAATGAATTTCTCCAGCTTATCTGATACCGACTTATCAATCTTACAGTTCAGGTTCTTGTATGCTTTATTTGCAATAATCGTCACTCCTTATTAGATACTAATTTTTTACATGGCAATTCATTCCTCTCTGGAACAATGTCATACCATGTTGTCAGCACATTTGAATTCAATTTCTGCATCTTTTTTATCTCACGAGATGCCTTATAAATATCTGTTTCCAAATATTCTTGTGGCAACAATGATACTTCATTCTTTGTCTGTTTCACAGCTAAAGGATTTGATTTTTCACCTTCAATCAGTTTCAGATAATTAGCATATAATTCCGGGCATTCATTTTTTAACAATGCTGGTACAGTTGGATATACAAGCTTGTTAACAATATCAGATGCCCAATAACTTCGCACTGTCATATCGACTGGATTCACATATACATGATTATAATAATCAATATAATTGTCTTCACTGATCCCTTTTTTTATCTGTTCTTTATCAAATATCAGATTAATACTTCCCTCCGACATCAGAATTGCTCTGGTACATACCTGCTGTATTTCCTCAAAGTGATACGATACATAAAGGAAAGTAAATCCTTTACCTGTGTAATACCGCATGGTGTCAAACAGTTTTTCAAGCTCATCTTCACTGATAACAGTGCTGATCTCCCGGATAATGATAAGATGATATCCTGCTACGATAGCTCGAAGGAGCTCTACCATAACTCTTTTATAGGCAGAAAGCTTTTCCACAGACATAAATGGATCAATAGAAACTCCAAGTTCATCAATAAATGGCTGCAGCTGCATAGTCAGCATTTTTTCATTCAATATTTCCTGTCCAAATCCTGTACGAAGAGTGAATACATTTGTCAGTACATCCAGTCCATTGACAAGCGAAGTTTCACTGTCGATCAGACAGATCCGGTTACGGCTGTGCTTCTCTTCTTTCCAGGAATTCACACATCGTTCCTGATAATACACATATCCGTAATACAGCGGAAGATTGTTGACGATCACATCCAGAAGTTCATCCATTCCATAGGAGTTCATGGGTGTGATTCCCATAATCTCACCCTCCATAATACTGAATGTCATATTTCGAAAAATAAATGTATTCTCTTTTTTATAAGTAATCATCCTGAAGACGGAGAACTTCTTTTTTCATCACAGTTCCTTCTTTTTCAGTTCATTTTCATTATAGATCACCGGAATGGATAATTCCACACTGGTTCCTACATTTTCGAGAGAATATACATGCATTCCATATTCTTCGCCGAACAGAAGATGAATACGATTGTTTACATTGACAAGTGCTACACCGCCTTTTTCCGGCTGCGTATAATTTTTTACCTCTTCTTCCTTGGATCCCAGTTTTGCATTCAGTTTATCCAGTGTCTCACGATTCATTCCAACGCCATCATCCGAAACTTTGATCAGAAGACGAGATTTCGTTCTGGATATTGAAATCGTAACTTTTCCCTCATCCAGTTTGAGCTCGATTCCATGAATGATACTGTTCTCAAGAATCGGCTGCAAAGTCAGCTTCGGGATCATGCAGTGAAGAATGTCATCCCAGTCTTCTTCATCCTGTTCGATTTCCAGATGGATTCTGCTGCCAAAACGATACTGCTGAATCTTAAAATACGTTGCACAGTTTTCCAGTTCTTCTTCAACCGTAACAAGATTCTCTACCTTACTGATGGTATAACGGAAGAAGATTGCAAGTGCTTCTGTCATATCTGCCAGATTATCAAGTCCTGCTATGATTGCCTCACTTCGAATCCCCTCCAATGTATTATAAAGGAAATGTGGATTGATCTGGTTCTGCAGTGCCCTGTACTGTGCCTGCCGCTTCGACATATCCAATGTTCTCGTTGCCGTAATGATCTTGTTCATATGACGTGCCATACGTTCAAATTCCGGTGAAATGGCAACCTCTACATCGTTCAGATCTGCCAGTGATATATAGCCATCTGAAAAACGCTGCACCTGATTGATCAGCCTTCTGTATGGTTTCCAAATCCATAGATATGTAAATCCCACTAACAACACCAGAAGAAAAATCATTGCTATCTTCCAGAATCCCTCTGAAAAGATCCACTCCCTGTCCAGACACAGAACAAGCAGAAAAGCAAGAATGCAAAACGCAACAAAAGATATTTTCAGCCTTGCATCCAGATATCTGAATTTTTCTTTATATTTCTTCATGTTATCACCATCTCAGTCATTCCAAATATTTCAATCATCCTGATTCATCCATGGTCATTTCATCATCCATACAGTTTCCTGTATACCGCTGGGTTTCACACCGACATTTTTTTCAAAAAGCCTCGTAAAATGCTTCGGATCATTATAGCCAACCTTTCTGCATATGTCTGCAACCGACAATGTAGATTCTCTCAAAAGATCCTTTGCACCTTCAATCCTCTCGTTGATCAGATATTTGCAAATCCAATCTCTGTTTCCTTCTTAAACATCACGCTGAAATATGCCGGAGTCAGTCCTACATAATCACTGACTTCTTCCAGGGTGATCTGCTCCTGATAATGGTTGTGGATATACTGCTTCGCCAGTCGTACCAGGTCTCACAGAATCCTCTTCACGAAGTGCGATCATCTGGTTTACTTTGGTGAGCATGAAATCAAGCAGACAGGTAAACAATGCATTTACAGTTACACAATTATCACATTTGTTATCAAATTCCTTCTGAAGTTCCGCCTTATCCGGTACATCAAGCCGCATGATAAAAATGCTTCCACACTGCCTTATCATTTCAAGGATCTCCCAGCCATGAACTCCCGGTGTTTCCATCGTTTCATTATATATAACATTTATCGTATTTCTGATTTCTTCTACATCCAATGTCTGAAGCGCACTTCCCAGATTTCTGGTGAATTTGTCCACCAGTTTTTTCTCATAGAGAACACCATTGGAAGCATCCGCCTCCAGTATCTTGCTGTTTCCCTCAAGTAATCGTTCAGCAAGTGAACGATTTGCAAGCACAAAAGAATCCTTAATATTCTCTGCCTCTTTAACAGAGAAACCAATACCCAGAGAAAGCTGTGTTTTTCCAAGATAATCGTTTCTTGCAATCATCTGGTTAAAGCAGCTGCGCACTATCTTACGGATTTTCTCACTGTTTCTGGCAGGATAATTCATAAGTCCATAGAGATATTCCCCTTCAATAGCCGTTACAAAATCATAGCATTCTTTGGTGATCTCTCTTTGCAGGA
>ENA-OQCU01000577-OQCU01000577.1-human-gut-metagenome-genome-assembly--contig:-NODE-577-length-16035-cov-2.941162_pt1 | contig 16035 bp, 14 predicted proteins | sample MGYA00242504_ERZ504590 | MGnify/ENA primary metagenome ERZ504590 (study PRJEB26092, sample SAMD00036318) | human gut metagenome | host: Homo sapiens | study: EMG produced TPA metagenomics assembly of... | reverse complement strand
GTGCCACCGGGGGGATACCGTATTTCGACGTTTCGACGCCGTGTCTTAATGTAATGCCAATATAGTTTACATAATCAGGAGCCGTAAAAATCATGGATGATACCTGTGCGGTTCCGTCTGCGGCATGAGGACGGCATAGAGGTCGCCTTCCTTGCCGCGCCTGTCATAATCGACAACCCCTGAGGGAAGGAGGCACCATGAGTCGTGCTGGATATTATAGGAGAGCGGCCGGGGGGGGGGATGATGGCGGCCTTAGTGGCGGCTCTCATATGCCTGGCGCCGTTGTTCTCCACGAACACCGCGCAGGCGGCCGGAGGAGACGTCGTCTCGGTCGCTGATTACGGGGCCGCCGCCGACAGCGGCGAAGACAGCGCCCCCGCAATCATCAAGGCGGTCGACAAGGCCAAGGAACTCGCCGCCGAAGGCAAGAACGTCACCATCGCGTTCCCCAAGGGGCGCTACGACATCTATCCCGACAAGGCCGAGCAGCGCACCCTGTACGTATCGAACACCGTCGGCACGAACTCGTCCTACAAGGACAAGAAGATCGGCATCCTGCTTGAGGACACGAAGAACATCACCGTCGACGGCCAGGGTTCGGATTTCGTGTTCCACGGCAAGATGACGACGTTCGCGGCCATCAACAGCCAGAACGTGACGTTCAAGAACTTCAGCGTGGACTTCCAGGTGCCGACGGTCATCGACCTGACCGTCGAAAAGGTGGATGCGGGCGCCAAGACCGCGACCGTGTACGTGCCCGAGGAATACAACTACAGGCTGTCGGGCTCGAACATCGAATGGTATTCCGATTCCAGCCCGTACACCGGCGCCACGTACTGGACGGCAAGCAACGCCCTGCCGTACGTGCAGCTCTATGACACGAAGACCGGCCTGACCGTGCGCGGCGACGTATGGACCAACCCCATATTCCAGAACGTCACCGGCATCACCGACGCCGGCAACCACCGGCTGGTCTTCTCGTACTCGTCGATGAGCGACAAGCTCGCCAACGCCACGGGCATCAGCTATCAGATGCGACAGACCACGCGAGACCACCCGGGCGTGTTCCTGTGGAAGGACAGGACGGTCACGCTCAAGGGCATCGACTTTCGCTTCCTGCACGGCTTCGGCGTGGTCGGCCAGTCGACCGACACCATCACGATGGACGGGCTGAACTTCGGCACCGGCGAAGGCACCGGCGAAGGCACCGGCCGCAGCACCGCAGGATACGCCGACTTCGTGCAGATGTCGGGCTGCAAGGGCGTCATCACCGTCGTGAACTCCAGCTTCTCCAACCCGCATGACGACCCGATCAACGTGCATGGCACCTTCCTGCAGGTGTGGAGAAGATCTCCGAGCACCAAGATCAAGGTGCGCTACATCACAACGAGACCGCCGGATTCCCGTCGTTCTTCGTCGGCGACCAGGTCGAGTTCATGACCAAGGGCGACATGCTCCCGGTCTCCGACTCCGTGCGCACCGTCACCGCCGTCGACGGGGCCCGACGGCCAGAGCGGTGACATGGGCGCGGGGTCGGGCAGCCTGACCGACATCGTCCTCACGCTCGACAGCGCCATCCCCTCCGCCGTCGCGGTCAACAGCCACGTGGTGGAGAACATCACGTACACGCCCGAGGTCAACATCCACGACAATGTCTTCAAGGAGACGCCGACCCGCGGCATCCTGGTCACCACCCGCAAGAAGGTGACCATCGAGAACAACCTGTTCGACGGCATGGGCATGGCCGGCATCTACATCTCCAACGATGCGCAGAGCTGGTACGAATCCGGCCCGACCCGCGACGTGACGATCCGCGGCAACACGTTCCGTCGCAGCGGATCCGACGCGATCCTGGTGGAGCCGACGAACCCGACCGTGTCCACCACCGACACCGTGCACAAGAACATGACGATCGAAGGCAACACCTTCTACGTCAACGGCAACCGGGTGCTCAACGCGAAGAGCGTCAGCGACCTGACCTTCCGCGACAACAAGATCTACCGTGAGAACCCCGACGATACGGTCACGCTGGGCGGCGACGCGGACGTGGCGCTCGCCGTCGGAGACACCCGCCGAATCGATGCGACCGCGTCGGTGAGCCAGGTGTCGGGATCGCGCCTGTTCCGTCTCAACGGATGCAAGCAGGTCGTGTTCGGCGGCAACACGTACGACGTCGGCGTCAAGGCCGGTATCGACCTGGCCAATATGGGTGCCTCCGAGGTGAACGTCAGCGACGATTCGGCCAAGGTCGGCGCGGACGGTCTCGTCCCCGTCACCGGCAGCATCGCGTACGTGTCCGACGACGCGGCGGTCGCCTCGGTCGACCAGGACGGCACGATCACCGCGGTCGGCGAAGGCGAGACAACGGTCCGCACCTACGTCATCGCCGGCGCCCGGCGCATGCCCGGCTCCGTCGTCAACGTACGGGTGAGCGCCTCGACCGCCACGGCACCGACCCCCGGCACGTCCGCCGACCCGCTGGACGGGCACCCATCCTCGGTGGCCACGCTGTCGTCCGCCACCATCGACGGCCTGTCCAAGTCGTTCGACTTCAAGCCGGGTACGCTGTACTACTTCGGCGCGGACTCGGCCCTCACCGCACGCGCGGCGTTCAAGGCGACGGATGCCGATGCCAGCGTCAAGGCGACGTTGAACGGCAAGGCCATCGACGCCGCGGGCGCCGACGTGAAGCTGGCGCGTGGCCGCAACGTCATCGAAGCCACGGTCACCGCGGCCGACGGCATCACCGCCAACACCTACCGTTTCGTGATCGACCGCATTGGCGGCGTTGACACGGGTCTGGCAGCGCTGTCGGTCGGTGGCAACGCCATCTCGGTGGAGCACGGACGCCTGCAGTATACGGCGTCGACGATGCGCTCCAAGACGCAGGTCGTCGCCTCGTCCTTCGATCCGACGGCCACATTGCAGCTGATGCGGGTGAACGGCTCGAAGAGGGTCGCAGTCGGCGATGCGCAGCAGGGAGGCCTCACCCGGGACGTCACCGTATACCAAGGCGACAACACGTTCGAGCTGGACGTCACGTCCGGCGGCAGCACCGTCTCCTATAAGGTGGCCGTGACCGGCACGGACAGCATCTACGCCTCCGATCTGGCGTGGGAGTCGGCCACGTCCGGCGACCCCAACACCAACCCGGTGCGCAAGGACAAGAGCTGCGGCAACAACACGATCACGCTGTGGAACGGCGAGAAGGAGCAGACGTTCGACAAGGGCATCGGCACCCACGCGGCCCTCGCGCATCGTGTACGACGTGTCTGGTCTCGGGGCGAGCCGCTTCGAGGCGTACGTCGGCGTGGACCGCGAGCTGACCGGCGTCGACCGCGACCACGCAAACGTCGACTTCCAGGTGATGATCGATGGTGAGGTCGTCTTCGAGAAGACGGCGATGCAGCACGACACGCCGATGGCGAAGGTCTCCGTCGACATCCCCGAAGGCGCCAAGACCATCACGCTGGCCGTCGGCGCGGGCAGCGAGACGTGGGGCGATCACGCGGATTGGGCGGACGCCCGGTTCGTCGGCGTTGAGATGCCGGAGGCGCCTCAGGTCACCGGCCTCGCCGTCACCGGCGAGGGAGTCAAGGACGGCAAGCTGGACATGACCGTCGGCCAGAGCGTTGGTCTCGGTGTCACGGTCACCCCGAGGATGCCGTCGACCAGTCGGTCACGTGGACGGTCGCAGGTGACGCGGTCAGCGTCGGCGAGGACGGCACGGTGAAGGCGCTGAAGGCCGGTACGGCCACGGTCACCGTCGCATCCGTCGCGGTGCCGTCGGTGACGGCCTCGGTGACGGTCACGGTGACGGAGAAAGCCGATCCCGACCCGGATCCGACGCCTGATCCCGATCCTGACCCGACGCCTGATCCCGATCCCGATCCTGACCCGACGCCGAAGCCTGATCCTGACCCGGATCCCAACCCGAATCCGGGTCCGGGCGACGAGCCGGGTACGACGACTCCGGGCGACGGCCAGAAGCCGAACACCGACAAGGATGCCGACAAGAACGCCGGCAAGGACAAGAACCAGTCCATCGCCGCGACCGGCGCCTCGATCGTGCCGGTCGGCGTGCTCGCGGTCTCGATGATGGCCGCCGGCTGCGCGCTGACGTGGCGCAAGAGGCGCGAGTCCTGACGGCAAACCGTTCCCCGGGCACGTATCGCACGGCTCGAGGAACGGCGTGTCGGTAAATGATGCCGACGTTCCGGACATCCTCCGGACGTCGGCATCATTCGTCATGATAGGCGGTCATGGATTTCCCGTCGTGATTCGCGAGACTGCGAGATAGGATGAAACAATGCGAGACAACAAGAACGAAGAACCGCGCCCCCAGGACAGGTCGGCCTTGGATCGCCCCCTGACCATTGTGCTGGTCATGGACACCATCGGCAACAAGGGCAACGGCACGTCGAACTCCGCATTGCAGTATGCGCACAGTGCGTTCGCGGCGGGCTGGCATCGGTGGGCGCGACGTTGCACGAGGCCATGGACACGGTGCGCAAAAGCGTGCACGACCTGCACGACGATGCGTTCGATCTACGCGCGCGTCTGGAAGGCGTCATCGGCGCCTGCGGCTTGGACGACGTGCGCCTCGTGTACGACGTCCAGGATGTGCCGCTTCCCGTCGCCTACGGCGTGGTGGCCGTCGTCCGCGAGGCGCTGTCGAACGTGGCGAAGCACAGCGATGCCACGCGCGTGGACGTGTCGGTCATCGAGTACCCGGCGCTCTACCAGCTCGTCGTGCAGGACAACGGCTCGCGCGATGGCGAGCGCTCCGCGTCGGCGGATGCCGCGCCCGCGCACGCCGGCATCGGCTTGCAGACGATGGAGGAACGCGTGGGTTCGCTGGGCGGGCGCCTCCGCACCGGCTACCGCAAGGGCTTCCGCGTGTTCGCCACCATACCGAAGGAACCATCGAAGGAGAAGGCATGATCAGGACGCTTATCGTCGACGACGACCCGTTCGTGCGGATGTCGCTGCAGACCATCCTCGAAGCGCAAGACGACGTGGAGGTGTGCGCGCTCGGCGCCGACGGCGACGAGGCGGTCGAGCTGTTCGAGCGCGAACGGCCCGACGTGCTGCTCATGGACATCCAGATGCCGGGCGCCGACGGCCTCGGCGCGGCCGAGCGCATCCTGGGCGCGCACAAGCACGCGCGCATCGTGTTCCTCACCACGTTCTCCGACGACGAGTATATCGTGCGCGCCCTGCGCCTGGGGGCGAAGGGCTACCTCATCAAGCAGGAAGTGGCCACCATCGCGCCGGCTTTGCGCACGGTCATGGCCGGCCAGAGCGTGCTCGGCGGCGAGGTGCTCGATCGCATGGACGCCCTTATGAGCCGGGGGCCCGCATGCGCGGAGAGCGCGCCGGGCGGCGAGATGCGCAGCGGCCTCACCGAGCGCGAATCTGCCATCGTGGAGCTGGTGGCCGAGGGTCTCGATAACAAGGAGATCGCCGCCAGGCTGTACCTCAGCGAGGGCACGGTGCGCAACCACATCAGCGCCATCCTCCAGAAGCTCGATCTGAAGAATCGCACCCAGCTGGTCGTCCGCTACTACCGCGACCGCTGAATGAGACAGGGGAATGAGACAAAGGGACGGGGGCTACTTGAACGCCGCTTCGAACAGCTCCTCGGCTTCTTTCTGCAGCTTCTCTTCGATGGCGAGGTACGTATCCAAAAGCTTGTTGCCGGCTTCGGTCAGGTCGCTGCCGTGAGCGCCGTCGCGGTTCAGCAGCTGCAAGTCGAGCGCCGCCTCGGTGTCCTTGATGATGCGCCAGGCCTTGCTGTAGGCCATGCCCATGCCCTTGGCAGCGGCGTTGAGCGAGCCGGTTTCGCGCACGCCCAGGCACAGGCTGGCGATGCCGCGGCCGAACAGAGAGCCGCTTTCGGCATCCGGGTTCATGATGGAAAGCCTGATCGTCGGCTTCAGGTTCGCAAGGTCGCTCATGGGATTCCGTCCTTTGCTTGTTGCTTGCGCATGCATGCGCGTCAGTCGTCCAGGTGCTCGAGGAAACGCAGTGCCGCCGCCTCGATGTCGTTCGTGCCGCCGTCGATGACCTCGTCGAAGCGGATGGGAAGCGCGTCCAGCTCAGCCAGGCCGTGGGGGATGTCGTCGACGCCCGTCTCGCGCGCGATCAGCTCGTTCAGCTTGCAGCCCGACAGCGCGGCCACGTCGTCGGGCAGCGGCGCGCCAGGCTCGATGCCGTGCAGCGCGCGGTACACGTTGTCGCCGAACTTGGCCCAGTGCGCCGTGCTCGCGATGAGCACGGGGTTCTCGCCCCGAAGGTTCTCGGCGGTCTGGTAGGCCACGGCCGTGTGCGGGTCCAACAGGTAGCCGTGCTGCTCGAACACGCGCTTGATGGTGTCCAGGCACGTGGCGTTGTCGATGGAGTCCGACGCGAACAGCTCCCGCACGCGGGCGAAGGTCTCTTCGTCCACGCGGAAGCGGCGCTGCCCGCGCAGGTCGGCCATCCAGCCGGCTATGGCGGCGGCGTCGCGTCCCGTGAGCTCGAACAGCTGACGCTCCAGGTTCGACGAAACGAGGATGTCCATGGACGGCGAGGGCGTCAGCACGAAGGGGCGCTCGGATATGTCGTAGGTGCCCGTGTTGATGAAGTCGGTGAGCACGCGGTTCTCGTTGCTGGCGCAGTACAGCATGCCCAGCGGCACGCCCATGCGCTTGGCGTAGTAGGCGGCCAGGATGTTGCCGAAGTTGCCCGTGGGCACGCATACGTCCAGCTCGTCGCCCAGGTTCAGTTTGCCGTCGGCCGCCAGCTGCGCGTAGGCCGACACGTAGTACACGATCTGGGGCATGAGGCGCCCCCAGTTGATGGAGTTCGCGCTGGAAAGAGCGATGCGGTGCTCGTCCTGCAGCTTCTTCGCAAAGGCCTCGTCGCCGAACACGTTTTTCGCGCCCGTCTGGCAGTCGTCGAAGTTTCCGCGCACGCCCCATACCTGCACGTTGCGCCCGCGCTGCGTGGCCATCTGCTTGAACTGGATGTCGCTCACGCCGCCGTCGGGGTACATGACGCCGATGGGACACGCCGTCCACGTCGCGGAAGCCTCGAGCGCGGCTTTGCCCGTGGTCTCCCGAGGTGGCTACCAGGATGAGGAAGTCGTGGTCGAGCTTGCCCTGCTCGCGCAGCTGGGCGGCGCTTGCGGAGAAGAAACGCGGCAGGCACTGCAGCGCCATGTCCTTGAACGCGCTCGTGGGGCCGTGCCATAGCTCCAGCACGTGGGTGTCGGCCGAAAGCGACGTGATGGGGCAGATGCGCTCGTCGTCGAAGTTGTCGCCGTAAGCCTGGGCCATAAGCGCTTCGACGGTTTCGGCGGGCAGATCCACGTCGAACGCCCGATAGATGCGCGCCGCGCGCTGGGCGTACGGCAGCTCGGCCAGCGCTCCGATCTCGTCGAGGGAAAGCTCGGGGATGCGTTCGGGCACGTACAAGCCGCCGCCCGCGGCCAGGCCGTCGATGACGGCTTCCGTAAAGGTGACGGGGCGCTCGCTTTGCCCGCGCGTGTCGGAGTAGAGGTTTTGAGCCATGTCCTGCACTTTCATCCGTGTTCCGCCGAACTGGTATCGCGTCTCAGTATACTATGCTGGGAATTGTCCCGGCGGCAGAATCGGCGGAGGATCTTCACGCAATTTGCAAGCGGCCGCGTTCCCGCCCTGCTTGCTCGACCTGGGTTTCCAGGCGCCTTCCGTTCCGTAACGAATCAACCTGCGCCCCGCTGCCGCGGCGAAGCCCGGTACGCTGAGCGTCGTATGCGTTACGGAAGCGAGGTGCAGACGATGGGCGAGCCCGCGAACAGAGGACGACGATCCTCCTCCGGCGGCATGATGATGCACGGAGTGAACCTCAAGCGGCGGTTCTTCGTGAGCCTCGTGCTGGCGGTTCCCATCCTGCTGCTGTCGTCGCCGATGGGGCTCGCGCTGCCCATCACGCTGTCGTTTCCCGGCTCGGACTGGCTCGTGGCCGCGCTGGCCACGGTGCTGTTCGTCTACGGCGGCTGGCCGTTTCTGCGCGGCGCGGCGGACGAGGTGCGCAACCGCAAGCCCGCCATGATGACGCTCGTGGCGCTCGGCATCACCACGGCCTACGTCTACAGCATGTACGCGTTCGCCATGGGCAGCGTCGCGCACGACGGCGGCATGCACATGGACTTCTTCTGGGAATTGGCCACGCTCATCGTCATCATGCTGCTGGGCCATTGGATCGAGATGCGAGCCGTCATGGGCGCAGGGGACGCGCTCAAGGAGATGGCCGAACTGCTGCCGGCGCAGGCGCACGTGAAGCAGGCGGACGGCTCCTTCGCCGACGTGCCGCTCGACGAGGTGCAGGTGGGCCAAACCGTCATGGTGGAGGCGGGGGAGAAGGTGCCCGCCGACGGCGAGGTGACGGACGGCTCGTCGTCCGTCAACGAGGCGCTCGTCACGGGCGAGGCGCGCGCCGTGGAGGCGCATGAGGGCGACACGGTGTTCGGCGGCTCGCAGAACGGCGACGGCACGCTGTACGTGCGCGTCACCGGAACCGGCCAGTCGGGCTACCTCGCCCAGGTCATGCAGCTCGTCTCGCAGGCGCAGCAGGAGAAATCGCGCGCCGAGGTGCTGTCCGACAAGGTGGCGCGCTGGCTGTTCTACGCCGCCGTGAGCGTTGGTCTCGTCGCGTTCGTCGCGTGGCTCGCCGTCACCGGCAGCGTGTCGGACGCGCTCACGCGCATGGTCACCGTGTTCGTCATCGCGTGCCCGCACGCGCTGGGCCTGGCCATTCCGCTCGTGGCGGCGCGCTCGACCTCGCTCGGCGCGCGCAACGGCCTGCTCGTGCGCCGCCGACGCGCCCTCGAGGTGGCGCCGCGGGTGAACGTGGTGATGATGGACAAGACGGGCACGCTCACCGAGGGCGACTTCCGCGTGGCCGAGGTGCGCGCGGTGGGGAAGCGGAGCGCCCCCGCCGGTGACGCCTCCGACGCCCCCAACGTCCCCGGCGCCCCCGCCGACGATCGCGCGCTCGCGCTCATAGCGGGCCTCGAGCAGTCGTCGTCGCACCCGCTGGCCGCCAGCATCGTGGCCGCCGCGCAGCAGCGCGGCGTGCAGCCTGCGGCCGTGCGCGACGTGCAGGCCGTGGCGGGCGTCGGCGTGAAGGGCGTGCTTGAAAATGGCTCGCACGCCCTCATCGCGAACGCGCGCTATCTGGACGAGCAGCGCATCCCCTACGATCGTTCCGCCTTCGACCAGCTGGCAGGCCGTGGCCTCACCGTCAGCTACCTCGTGATCGACGGCGAGGTGCGCGGCGTGGTGGCGCAGGGCGACCAGATCAAGCCCACCGCCCGCGAGGCGGTGCGACAGCTCAAGGCGCGCGGCATCGCGCCCGTGATGCTCACCGGCGACAACGAGGCGGCGGCCCGCGCCGTGGCGCACACGCTCGGCATCGACGAGTTCCGCGCCGGCTTGCTGCCCCAGGACAAGGTGCAGCTCGTGCAGCAGCGCCGCGATGCGGGCGACGTGGTGATGATGGTGGGCGACGGCATCAACGACGCGCCGGCGCTGGCCCGCGCCGACGTGGGCGTGGCCATCGGCGCGGGCACCGACGTCGCCATCGACTCCGCCGACGTCGTGCTCGTGAAAAGCGACCCCGAGGACATCGTGCGCCTGCTCGACCTCGGCACGAACACCACGCGCAAGATCAAGCAGAACCTCTGGTGGGGCGCCGGCTACAACATCGTGGCCATCCCGCTGGCGGCCGGCGTCCTCGCGCCGGTGGGCATCCTGCTCAGCCCCGCCGTGGGCGCGGTCCTCATGAGCCTGTCCACCGTCATCGTCGCCGTCAACGCGATGACCCTCAAAAACAAATGAGGCGACCGCGCCCCGCGCCCTGCAGCGTCCTCGTCCCAGTCCAACAATATGCGGAAAATGTTAGCTAAGGCTTCCATTCCCCGAGAGTTTGCTATAAGATACTTTTGTTACATGAAGCTAACTCGATGGGAGTCACCATGGACAACGCAACGGTTGCGAGCATGCAGGGAACGGTCGGTCGTACGGACGCAGGGTCTGCGCAGGGCATCGCCTGCCAGCAGATGCCGCTTTCGTTCCTGAAGGGCGGCGAGACGGGCACCATCGCGAAGGTGCGCGGTCGCGGCGATCTGCATCATCATCTGGAGAACCTCGGCTTCGTCGAGGGCGCGCAGGTGACGGTGGTGTCCGAGGCTGCCGGCGACCTCATCGTCGAGGTCAAGGGCATCCAGGTCGCGCTCAACCGCCAGGTCGCGGCGCATATCATCACGAACGCCGCCGCGTAGCACCTCCGCAAGCCACGCACGAGCACGAACGGATGTTTCACGTGAAGCATCTGCCGTGCCGTTTGGCGTGCGCGCATCGAGTTGGCATCACCGCAAGGAACCTCAAGGAAAGGAAACGGGGCATATGGCAGAAGTTCAAGATCGAACGCTGCGCGACGTGGCCATCGGCGACACCGCCACCGTCCGTCGCCTGACGGGCGAGGGCGCGCTCAAGCGTCACATCATGGACATGGGCATCACCAAGGGGACGAGCGTGTTCGTTCGCAAAGTCGCGCCGCTGGGCGATCCGATCGAGGTCACGGTGCGCGGATACGAGCTGTCGCTGCGCAAGAGCGAGGCGGAGAGCATCCTCATCGGCTGACGTTGCCAGGCGTGAGCGCCAGGTGACGAGGATAGAGGCGCCGCGGCGCTTCTTTTTTGGGACTGAGTTAGTAGCAGCTAACTTAAAAACGAGCCAACGGGGGATTGCAGACCCCCGACCGGCTTCGAAGCAGATGGAAAGGCTGATCATGGGAATTCGCATAGCGCTTGCCGGCAACCCGAACTGCGGCAAGACGACGATGTTCAACGATCTGACCGGCGCCAGCCAATACGTTGGCAACTGGCCGGGCGTGACCGTTGAGAAAAAGGAAGGGAAGTACACCCGCGACAAAGACGTGATCATCACGGACTTGCCGGGCGTGTACTCGCTGTCGCCGTACTCTCCCGAGGAGATCGTGACGCGCGACTACCTGTTGGACGGCGGCCCCGACGTCGTCGTGAACCTCGTGGACGCGACGAACCTCGAGCGCAACCTGTACCTGACCACGCAGATCCTCGATCTGGGCGTGCCCGTCGTGGTGGCGCTCAACATGATGGACCTCGTGAAGAAGAGCGGCGACAAGATCGACGTGGCCGGCCTGTCGAAGCAGCTGGGCTGCCCCATCGTCGAGACGACGGCGCTCAAGGGGCACGGCATGGCCGAGCTCATGGAAACCGCCGTCAAGGCGGCGAAGGCCGGCAAGCCCGCCGAGCCGAAGATGCCCTTCGACGCGCAGGTGGAAGAAGCCATCACGAAGATCGAGGGCATTCTGGGCAACCGCGTGTCTCCGGCAACCGCGCGCTGGTTCGCCATCAAGCTGTTCGAGGGCGAGGAGCGCACCGTCGCCAACATGAAGCTCAGCGCCGCCGACCTCAAGGCGGTCGAGGCGATTCGCGAAGAGGTGGAGAACAAGCTCGACGACGATGCCGAGAGCATCATCACGTCCGAGCGCTACAACGCCATCACGCACGTCATCGACAAGACGATGAAGCGCTCGCACAAGGGCATGACCACCACGCAGAAGATCGACCGCGTGGTGACGAACCGTTGGCTGGGCCTGCCCATCTTCGTGGTGGTCATGGCGCTCGTGTACTACCTGGCCATCTCCGTGGGCACGGGCGTGGTCACCGACTGGGCCAACGACGGCATCTCCGGCGACGGCTTCCTGTACACCGGCGGCGCGGCCTACGAAGAGGCCGTGGGCGAATGGGAAGGCGAGCAGGCCAACATCGAAGCCTACCTCGCCGCTGCTGAGGAAGACGGCATCGACGTGGAGGGCGCGACCGCGGCCCTCGAAGCCGAAGAGCCCACCGCTGCCGACGAAAGCGCCCTCGCCGCATTCCAGGAGGATGCCGAGAAGGCCGGCGTCGTCGGCATCGTCGAGGACGAGGAGACCGGCGAATCCGCCGAGGTGGACGCCGCGGCCTTTGCAACCGCCCTCGAAGCTGAAGAGCCCGACGCTTCCGACGGCTCGTGGGGCCTGTGGATTCCCGGTTTGGGAGCGGTCATCGGCAACGCCCTCGAGGCGGTCGACGTCGCGCCGTGGCTGCAGAGCCTCGTGATGGACGGCATCGTCGCGGGCGTCGGCGCCGTGATCGGCTTCATTCCCCAGATGATCATCCTGTTCCTGCTGCTCGCGCTGCTCGAAGGGTGCGGCTACCTGGCGCGCGTCGCGTTCATCATGGACCGTGTCTTCCGCCGCTTCGGCCTGTCGGGCAAGAGCTTCATCCCGATGCTCGTCGCGTCCGGCTGCGGCGTGCCCGCCGTCACGGCCACGAAGACCATCGAGAACGAGAAAGACCGTCGCATGACCATCATGACGACGACGATGATCCCCTGCGGCGCGAAGATGCCCATCATCGCGCTCGTGTTCGGTGCCATCGCCGGCGGCAACACCGAGGCTACCTGGTGGATCGCCCCGCTGTTCTACTTCCTGGGCGTCATCGCCATCATCATCTCCGGCATCATGCTGAAGAAGACCAAGATGTTCGCCGGCCCCACCTCGCCGTTCGTCATGGAGCTTCCTTCCTACCACATGCCCACGGTGAAATCCATCCTGATGTCCACGTGGGACCGCATCAAGGGCTACATCGTCAAGGCAGGTACGATCATCTTCCTGTCCACCATCGTCATCTGGCTGCTCATGAACTTCGGTGACGCGGCGAGGGCTTCGGCTTGCTCGATACCGAGATGGACGACTACATCCAGTACAGCCTCATGGCGGGCCTGGGCAACGGCATCGGCTGGATCTTCGCGCCGCTTGGCTTCGGAGACTGGCAGGCAACCGTCACGTCCATCACCGGCCTCGTGGCGAAGGAGAACGTCGTCGCCACCGTCGGCATCCTGACCAGCCTGGGCGATGTGGGCGAAGCCGATCCCACCATGTGGGCCGCGTTCGCCGCCCTCTTTGCGGGCTCGGTGCCGGCCATCCTCGCCTTCTGCGCCTTCAACCTGCTGTGCGCGCCGTGCTTCGCCGCCATCGGCACCATCTGGCGCGAGATGGGCACCGCGAAGTGGACCTGGTTCACCATCGGCTACATGACCATCTTCGCGTGGTGCGTGGGATTGATGTTCTACCAGTTCGGCGGCTTGCTTACCGGCGAGATCGGCTTCAACGTGTGGACGGTCGTGGCCATCGTGGTCCTGGCCGGCATGCTGTTCCAGATTTTCCGCCCCATGCCCACCTTCGACAAGAAGAAGGACAAGGTCGCGGGCGAGCTTGAAGCCGAGGGCAGCGTCGCGTAGGCGAAGCGGCTTCGGGCCCGAGGGAACCCCCTCGGGCCTGTGCCCCGATGTTCCGAGAAAGGACGCGCTATGTTTGGTTTGGAGTTCACGCCGTCTACGGTGGTCGTCGCGCTCATCGTGCTGGCGCTCGTGTTCCTCGCGGTTCGCCGCTTGGTGCGCAACGGCATGTGCGATTGCCATAAGGGAGACGACGCGCACGGCGGATGCGCCGGAGGATGCGGCGGCTGCTCGGGCTGCGGCGCTGCCAGCGCCATGGTGGCCGACATGCAGAAGCGAGCCGCTGCGGAGTCGCACCGCTAACCGCCCCATACGCAGAGCGTCGTAACGCGATCAACGAACGGATGTTTCACGTGAAACATCCGTTTCGTCGTTTACGGGGGCAGAGGGCACGGGGGCAGGGGAGCGGGGATGCCGTGGTCGCCCCCCCCAACTCTCTCTCCGTAGCCGCCCCTCCCTCCGATATGTGGAGGAATTGTAAACCATGGTAAACTTCTATTGCCCCGCAGCAAAAGTTATCGTAGACTAACAATTGTCAGCGGGGCCGAGGAAATCGAACCCGCAGGCACCTCCTCTTTTTGCTGACACGGTGGTGGGGACTCTCCTCTCGTCTGGTCGTCCACCACACAGCACGCCGGCGAGGGACCCCCTTCCCTCGCCGGCTCCTCCAACACCCCTTGCACCGCCATCCGGTTTCAACTGGTTCCGCCTGTCGTGTGGTACCATGGAACGACGAACAAAAGGAGGGTTCCGTGGAAAAAATGTCCATGTCGCACGAGGACTACCTTGAAGCCATCGTGATGCTGGGAGGCACGACGGAGGTGTCGGTCAGGTCGGTCGACATCGCGACGAAGCTCGACGTGTCGAAGGCCTCGGTCAACAAAGCGATCAGCTCGCTCAAGGAAAAGGGTCTTGCCGACCAGCCCTATTACGGCGACATCACGCTCACCGAAGAAGGGTACGCCTACGGCATGTCGGTCCTCGACCGCCATCACATGCTGTTCACGTTCCTCACGAAGGCGCTCGGCATCCCCGAGGAGCAGGCCGAGAAGGAAGCCTGCCTCATGGAGCACGCCATCAGCGACGAATCGTTCAAAAATGGAGTTCTTATATTAACAAGCTCGACCTGTAAGCGGGTTTCGCCCCGCTTTCCCTGACCGTTTTCCTCGGTCACGCGAGCATTCAACAAGTTCTTAACGACGCGCCCGCCCGCCCCGCCCTCGGTGGCAGGGCGGGCGTCGGTGTGGTATGCTTTCCCCAGCTTCTGCATTAAACAAACCAAACACGAAACACGATGCACAGAGGAGCCCCTTTCCTTGGCAACGCAGCCTTATATTCTCTCGTTTGACGAGGCGAAACGCGACACCCGTGCGCGCCGCCCCCTCTTCTGCTGCGCCCCGAATCGCGTCCCGTGATCCATTCCGTCGATGCCATCCCCGCATTCGAGTCGCCCTTCCGCCAGGCAGGCGAGGGGGCGGGGGAGCGCGCGAACGGCGGCGCACGCGCGCCCGTCGGGGCGCTGCGCGGCGATCGTCCGCGGGAGCCGGCGACGGTTCGTTCGCCCGCATATCGACGTTCGATCGTCCCGCAGGCCGTCATGCGGCGCCGCGTCCGGCGTCGTCGAGCTCGCGCCGTGCATCGAGCTCGTACGGCACGGGCCGCTTCTCCTCGTTCGACGAGCGCATCGAGGAACAGCCCGAAGAGGAAGTCGAAGAGCGCCGCCTGACCCGCAAGGAGCAGCGCAAGAAGGCGCGCGCCAAGAGCAAGGCCGAGCGCGCGTTCACCAAGCAGTTCGGCGGCTCGAAGCCGTCCGATGCCTCGCAATCGGGCCCGCGCGCCGCGGTGTACAAGGGCGAGATGGGCGCGAAGCACCGTCAGGCCGCGCGCATGCAGAACGCGGAGAGCCCGCAGGCTTCGGCGAAGCGCGGCTTCTCGCTGGGATCGCTCGCATCGCTCAAGTCGTCGCCGAAGTTCATCGCGAGCGCGGCCGTCGCCGTCTGCCTCGTGCTCTCGTGCGCCTTCCTGTACCCGCCGGCGCAGCAGTACTACCATGCGCTGCGCGAGCGCGACCAGCTGGCCGCCGAGTATGCGGCGCTCGAGGAGCGCAACGGCGCCCTCGAAAGCGACGTCTCGTCGCTGCAGACCGACGCCGGCATCGAGGATCGCGCCCACGAGCAGTTCGGATGGGTGAAGAAGGGCGAGGAGACGGCGAACGTGCGCGGCCTCGACCTTGACGAGGACGAGGCATCCACGTTCCGCGCCAACATCACGCCGGGCAGCGTCGAGGCGCCGGAGACGTGGTACTCGCCGTTCCTGGACGCCCTGTTCGGCGTCGAGTAGACCGAGGGAAGGGGTCGCCATGAGCGCCATCGCGGAGCCCGAGAGTACCGAAAGCGGTTTCCAGGCGGGCCGATACGCGGCCATCGACATCGGCACCGTGACGTGCCGCATGCTCGTGGCCGACGTGGACGAGGCGGGGCGGCTCCATGAGCTCGACCGCGAGTACACCATCACGAACCTCGGCGAGGGCGTGGACGCGACGGGCGTGCTGAAGCCCGCGGCCATGCAGCGCGTGGCCGATGCCGTGGCCGCGCTTCCTCGACGTGCTGCGCGGGTTCGCCACGCCGGAACATCCCGCCATCACGACGAGGCCATGGCCACGTCGGCCGCGCGCGACGCGCGC
>ENA-OQCU01000576-OQCU01000576.1-human-gut-metagenome-genome-assembly--contig:-NODE-576-length-16043-cov-3.203569_pt1 | contig 16043 bp, 20 predicted proteins | sample MGYA00242504_ERZ504590 | MGnify/ENA primary metagenome ERZ504590 (study PRJEB26092, sample SAMD00036318) | human gut metagenome | host: Homo sapiens | study: EMG produced TPA metagenomics assembly of... | reverse complement strand
GGAAATTACTCAACCCAATGGTATATTTCAGTTTCCTAAATGAGGATTCAATAGACCATCTGGCATTGTACAAGGTTTTGATACGTTCCACAGGGAATTCATCACGTGGCAGATTGGTCACGATGCACTCGTATGTAGAAGTGCTGATAGGGAAGCGTAGAATACGGAAGGACAGCTCATATGTATCATAACTTCCATATTCAATGTAATCGAAAGCAGCTGCCTGATCAACAAAGCGTATGTAACCTTCTGTGTGGATGTCTGCCAAAACTTTTTTTCGAATGGCTCCGGACCAGTATGACGCTGACATCAATATCGAAGGATTCCGCATACTGGAAACTAAAATTTAGCCGACCAGTCCTTTGGAATGGATATCCTTGGTACGGAACAGGAAATACTGTCCCTGTTCCACAACATGTGCCATGTTGTTATAAGAGCAATACCCTCTGTCCCCGATAAAAATAGTTCTTTGATCCGGGTGAGGGATATGTCTGTCTACAAGCTGGCAAAAAGCAAGGAACTCATCTTTTTTGTGTGCAGACTGAAGAATGGCATCGGTATAGATCCGTTTATTTATGTCATAAAAGGCATTAATGTGTATGCTGTAAAAGCCGGAGGCAGAATGTCCTTCTGAGATAAAATAATCATCAGACGAATACTTTGAAAAGCTGAAAAAGAAGTAGTAGAACCATCAGCAGCAATGTATTGATACTGCTGTTCCTGCTTTGAAAGTTCAAGCTTTTCGGAAGAAGAAGTAAACTCATGGAATACAGCTTCCAGAGCCTCTGGCATCATTTGGGAACGCCTTTGATTTAGGGCAGATATAGAAGGGAGATCCTCTGACATTTGAAAGAAATCCAGAAATTCGCATTTCGTGGATGAAGCGCCTTGAGAAATAAGGAACGAAATAACATGATCTGGGGAAAGTTTTCGTATACGAGAATAATCGCGTCCCGGATTATAAACAAAGGAATCCATATGCGATGTAACCGTTGCTATAGAATGCTTAAGAGTATCTTTAAGTTTTAAATGGAACATAGGTATGTGCCTCCTGAATTAGAAAAATTTTAATTTCTAATTCAAAGGCCGCTCTCATTACCTCACAATAATATCAGTAATGAGAGCGGCCGCAGATTCCAGCTTAAAAGTCAAGGCTTTTGTAATCTTTTTGTTAGACCCTTAAGACTAACTAAGGGTATAAATTATCTAAATACCATTGGTTCACTTCGTTCACAGTAACGTAGCCAAAATTCATTCCAGATTGCCTGCGGCAATGGAATTTTGGCATATTCATGCCAAAACACCTCGCGGGACAGTGGTGTGTGAACGGTAACGACAATTTTCCAACTACCAGCGTAAGCAGGATTCTCTTTTGGGGTGAATCTTGCAGGGAGTGTAGCAACTCTTAGGCCTGCGGAATCTGCGTTATGAAAAAAGAAGGCAACTGTCTGAGCCGCAGGCGAGTTTTGCCTTCTTTTTTCATGCACTTAGCAGATTTTGCAGGCCTTAGAGTTCCTGCTCCCGAAACTGAACCCCAAAAGAGAATCCTGCTTACGCGTCCCTTAATGAAAATCCAATAAAAATCCAATAAAAATTCAATAGAAACCGAAAAAACCTCTTGACAACCCAAATCTCATATGCTATCTTATACCAGAACGCTGCCGAAGACAGTAGGTGCCGCAAGGCATAAGTTGTAAACGCCTACCGAGGACTAAGTATTCTTTATATTTTTATGTAAGATTACGCAAGCCCTACTGCCAGACAGTAAGGCTTTTTATTTACTCATTTGCAGCGGTATACAAAATCTATAAGGAGGTGTACCATTTCATGGCAAAAGTAGAACTTAAACAACCAATCGTAGACGAAATCATCAACAACGTGAAAGATGCAGAATCTGTAGTACTTGTTAACTACAGCGGTCTTACAGTTGAACAGGATACTGCTTTACGTAAGGAATTAAGAGAAGCTGGTGTTGTATACAAAGTATATAAAAACACAATGATGCATCGTGCATTCGAAGGTACTCAGTGCGAAGAACTTATCCAGCACTTACATGGAACAAACGCTATAGCAATCTCTGCTACAGACGCAACTGCTCCTGCAAGAATCCTTGATAAATTCGCAAAGAAAGCACCGGCTTTAGAATTAGTTGCAGGTATCGTTGAAGGAAACTACAACGATCAGGCAGGTATTCAGGCACTGGCTGGAATCCCGTCCAGAGAAGAACTTCTTGGCAAACTGCTTGGAAGCATCCAGTCTCCGATTACAAACTTCGCTCGTGTGCTTAATCAGATCGCTGAGAAAAACGGCTCTGAAGCAGCAGCTGAATAATTTTTGATGCCAGAGGCATAAAACGAATCTAGTAACTATTCGAAAATCACCATCCACATCCACGAGGATGCTGAAGAGTTACCGAATTAAATAATATTATATGGAGGGAATTTAAAATGGCAAAATTAACAACAGAAGAATTTATTGCAGCAATCAAAGAATTATCTGTATTAGAATTAAACGACTTAGTAAAAGCTTGTGAAGAAGAGTTTGGTGTATCCGCAGCAGCAGGTGTTGTAGTAGCAGCAGCTGGAGCAGCAGAAGCAGCAGAAGAAAAAGATGAGTTCGATGTAGAACTTGCAGAAGTTGGACCAAACAAAGTTAAAGTTATCAAAGTTGTTCGTGAAGTAACTGGCTTAGGTCTTAAAGAAGCTAAAGAAATGGTTGACGGAGCTCCTAAGGTTGTTAAAGAAGGCGCATCCAAAGCAGAAGCTGAAGAAATCAAAACAAAACTTGAAGCTGAAGGCGCTAAGGTTAACCTTAAATAATTATCTTCCTATTATATATAGAAGATTTGCAAGCAGGAATGCCACTGGTATTCCTGCTTTTTTTACAGAGCCGGAGGATTACAGACTATGATGAAAAGAAAAACGGCAGTCATATTTGGTATCATCATTGCAGCCCAGCTTTGCCTGACTCCATACGCAGGTGCAAAAGTACAGGCGGCTGAACTGGAAGAAGGACAGATGTTTGAAGATTCATCAGAAGATACAGAGACTTTTGAAGATGCGTCAATACCGGATACGCAGTCGGCAGAGAAACCTGAAGAGAATGAATTTGGGGATGACGACGGTTTCAGTGATGGAGACGTTGAAACTTTTTCGTCGGAGGATGCGGATCAGTCCTGCGAAAATATGCAGGAACTTGTGCTGAATGTGCAGGATGGAGAGGATATTACTGTAAAGTTAAATACACTGCTGGCACAGGCCAGGGACAAGGCAACGGATGAAAAGCAGTGCAAAGTTATCGTGCCGCCCGGAAATTATACACTTACGGGAACTTTGCATATGTACAGCAATATCTATCTATATGCAGAGGGTGCCACGATAACAAAGACTTCACCGCGAAAAGAAATCCTGCTCCGTCTTGGCGATACAAAGAAATCTGCAGGCGGATACGAGGGATACCGTAATATAACTATCGATGGCGGAACCTGGGATTCAAACTATGAATGTGTGGAAGACAAGGGGGGACCTGGAGGGTTTGTAGGTTTTAGGATCGGTCATGCTACGAATGTTACAGTGAAGAATGTTACATTTCTTAATAACCTTAAATCGCATTTTCTGGAACTTGCAGGAGTGAAGAATGCAGAAATTACAGGATGTACGTTCAGGGGCTACTGGAAAGAGTTTACAGGCGGCGGACAGGAATGTATCCAAGCTGGATGCCTGTATGCCGAGAATTTTTCCCCGGGATATCTTCCATATGACGGAAGTGTCTGTGAGAACATTGTGATAAAGGATAATACCTTTGAAGATGTATTTGCCGGCATTGGGAGCCACAGCATGATGTTTGATAAACCGTATAAAAATATCACGATCAGTAACAACCGGTTTAATAATCTGAAAAAGAGAGCAATATGGTGCCTGAATTATCAGGATACGGTTGTGAACGGGAAATACCATGACAAATGTGGGCGGTGGTGTTTATGTGCGTTCTGTTTATACCAGAAATGCACATACTGTCAGCGGTCAGGAAGTATCTCGGAGGAAATCAGTACGCAGAGAATATTCTGATCGCTGATAATCAGATCACAGTTCTGGAACCAACCGTAATAGATGGCAAACAATGGAATGGATATGGAATCTGGATCACAGGCGAGGTATCATCTGGGCATCAGCAAGGAGAAAACTATTCCTTCTGAAGATGATGATCCTGAGAATACAGCAAATCCGACGACCAATGGAATTCCGGCGGGAAGATATATTATTCGCGGAGTCACAGCCAGAAATAATACGATCAGCGGAAATTGCGACGGGATTAAATTTTCTCTTGCAGAAGACTGTTCATGCAGGGGGGAACACAGTCAGACTTTCTGATAGTCATACCTACAACAATATGGGGATCAGTGTTGCCAAGGGAAGCAATATCAGAGTTTCCTATAACAATCTTTCCGGCGGAAACGGATATGGGATTTATGCAGTCGGAACAGAGGCTTCACAGAAAATTTGCCGGATTTACGGAAATACAGTCTCCGGATTTATGAAAGATGGAATTCTGGCTTCAGGGATTGCAGCAGGAAGCCGTATTGAACACAACAGAGTCAGTACCAGTGCGGAAAATGGCATACTTGTAAAATGTATTGATAAGAGTGTGGTTGATGGCAATTACAGTTTTAAAAATAAGGCAAGAGGAATTCTTCTGCAGAGATGTGAGTCAGCAATGGTAGCGGATAATTTTGTTTCTGAAAATGCGATCAATGGAATTGAACTCAATATAAGAAGCAATCATTCTTCTGTGCAGGGAAATGTCTGTGGTTCCAATAAAAAATCAGGTCTGCGAATTGCCGGATCAAAGGGGATTTCGGCAGACGGAAATTCCTTCCGCAGCAACAGAGGATATGCGGCGGAATTTATCCGTTCTCATATCAGCAGTTATAAAGGCAATCGTTTTGAAGAAAATGGATATTCAAATCGTATCCACGTAAGAAACAGTAAAATCCCGAAGAAATAGCGACTGCTGTAATTATTTGAAAAAATTAAAAAAATATCAAAAAGTGATTGACAGGCGCAACTTGCTGTGCTATAGTGAAGAATGCTATATTATGGCAAGATGTGCCTTTATGTCTTTTGGCAAAAAGGGTCAAGTTATAATAAATTTAAAGAAAAAACAGGGGTGAACGTCAATGGAAAAAAACAGAATTCGTTCTGTAAAAACTGGAAAAGCATGCGTATGAGCTACCAGAGACAAGAAGAAGTCCTGGAAATGCCAAACCTGATCGAAGTCCAGAGGGATTCTTATAAATGGTTTCTTGATGAAGGACTTAGGGAAGTCTTTGATGATATTTCTCCGATTGCGGACTACAGCGGAAAGCTCAGCCTGGAATCATCGACTTTACATTTGACGAGAAGGATGCGAAATATACTATCGAACAGTGTAAAGAACGTGACGCAACTTACGCCGCACCTTTGAAGGTTCGAGTGAGACTGATTAACAAAGAAACAGAGGAAATCAACGAACACGAGATTTTCATGGGAGATTTACCGATCATGACTGTTACAGGTACCTTTGTCATCAATGGTGCAGAACGAGTAATTGTCAGCCAGTTAGTACGTTCCCCTGGAATCTATTACGCAATAGCGCATGATAAACTTGGTAAGAGACTGTTCTCCAGTACTGTTATCCCGAACAGAGGTGCATGGCTGGAATATGAGACAGACTCTAATGATGTTTTCTATGTACGTGTTGACAGAACAAGAAAGGTTCCGATCACTGTTCTGATCCGAGCACTTGGTGTAGGAAGCAATGCAGAGATTATTGATCTCTTCGGTGAAGAGCCAAAGATCCTTGCAAGTTTTACAAAGGATACATCCACCAACTATCAGGAAGGTCTTCTTGAATTATACAAGAAAATCCGTCCGGGTGAGCCGCTTGCAGTTGAGAGTGCGGAGAGCCTTATCAATGCAATGTTCTTTGATCCGAGAAGATATGACCTTGCGAAAGTTGGACGTTATAAATTTAACAAGAAGCTCCACCTCAACAGAAGAATCGTTGGTCACAGACTGGCTGAGGATGTTGTTGATGCTTCTACAGGCGAAATCCTGGCAGAAGAAGGAACTGTTGTGACAAAAGAAATGGCAAATACCATCCAGAAATCAGCGCTGTTCCATATGTATGGATCCTTGGCGAGGAAGACCGCAGAATCAAGGTTCTTTCTAACTTAATGGTTGATATCCGCCACTATCTTCCGGAAATCGAAGATCCAAAGAGCATCGGTGTTACAGAAGCAGTATACTACCCTGTTCTCGAAAACATTCTGGAAGAAAATGACACATTAGAAGACAGGATTGCAGCAATCCACAGAGATATCCATGATCTGATCCCGAAGCATATCACAAAAGAAGACATCTTTGCTTCTATTAACTACAATATGCATCTGGAATATGGCCTTGGCAATGCCGATGATATCGACCACCTGGGCAACCGTCGTATACGTGCGGTAGGTGAGCTGCTTCAGAACCAGTACAGAATCGGTCTTTCCAGACTGGAACGTGTGGTTCGTGAGCGAATGACAACTCAGGATACAGAGAATATTTCTCCACAGTCCCTGATTAATATTAAACCTGTAACTGCAGCAGTGAAAGAGTTCTTCGGTTCTTCCCAGCTGTCACAGTTTATGGATCAGAACAACCCTCTTGGTGAGCTGACACACAAGAGACGTCTTTCCGCCCTGGGACCTGGCGGTTTGTCACGAGACAGAGCCGGATTCGAGGTTCGAGATGTCCATTACTCCCATTACGGAAGAATGTGCCCTGTCGAGACACCTGAAGGTCCTAACATCGGTCTGATCAACTCTCTTGCATCTTATGCAAGAATCAATCAGTACGGATTTATTGAGGCACCATACCGCAAGATCGACAAATCAGATCCTAAGAATCCTCGTGTAACAGATGAGGTTGTATATATGACTGCTGATGAAGAGGATAATTACCATGTAGCACAGGCGAATGAGCCTCTGGACGAAGAAGGATATTTCATTCATAAGAATGTATCCGGTCGTTTCCGTGAAGAGACTCAGGAGTATGAGCGTCATATGTTTGATTACATGGATGTATCTCCTCGTATGGTATTCTCCGTCGCTACTGCCCTGATCCCGTTCCTGCAGAACGACGATGCCAACCGTGCGCTGATGGGATCAAACATGCAGCGTCAGGCTGTGCCGCTTCTGACAACAGAGGCTCCGGTAGTTGGTACTGGTATGGAAGTGAAGACAGCAGTTGACTCCGGTGTCTGCGTAGTTGCAAAGAAATCTGGTACTGTACTTCGTTCCACATCTACAGATATCAGCATTAAGAATGATGATGGTACAAAAGATGATTACCATCTGACTAAATATCTGAGAAGTAACCAGAGTAACTGTTACAACCAGAAACCAATCGTATTCCAGGGTGAGCACGTAGAGGCAGGACAGGTTATCGCAGATGGTCCTTCCACAGCAAACGGAGAACTTGCTCTTGGTAAGAACCCGTTGATCGGATTCATGACATGGGAAGGTTATAACTACGAGGATGCGGTACTCCTCAGTGAAAGACTTGTTATGGACGATGTTTATACATCTGTTCATATTGAAGAATATGAATGCGAAGCCCGTGATACCAAACTGGGACCGGAAGAGATCACACGTGATGTTCCTGGCGTGGGCGACGATGCACTGAAAGATCTGGATGAGCGTGGTATTATCCGCATCGGTGCTGAAGTACGTGCCGGCGATATCCTTGTTGGTAAAGTTACTCCTAAGGGAGAGACAGAGCTTACGGCAGAAGAGAGACTTCTTCGTGCGATCTTTGGTGAGAAAGCACGTGAAGTACGTGATACTTCTCTGAAAGTACCTCACGGTGAATACGGTATTATCGTAGATGCCAAGGTATTTACAAGAGAGAACGGCGATGAGATGTCACCTGGTGTTAACCAGTCCGTACGTATCTACATCGCACAGAAGAGAAAGATTTCCGTTGGTGATAAGATGGCCGGACGTCATGGTAACAAGGGTGTTGTTTCCCGTGTACTTCCTGTTGAAGATATGCCATTCCTTCCGAACGGACGTCCTCTTGATATCGTGCTGAACCCTCTGGGTGTGCCTTCCCGAATGAATATCGGACAGGTCCTGGAGATTCACTTAAGCCTTGCTGCGAAAGCACTTGGATTCAACGTTGCAACTCCTATTTTCCAGGGTGCAAACGAGCATGATATCCAGGATACACTGGAACTTGCAAACGACTATGTAAACACAGAAGACTTTGAAGAGTTCCGCGAGAAATACAAAGACATTTTAGCACCGGATGTAATGCAGTATCTGGATGAGAACAAAGCCCACAGAGCACTGTGGAAGGGTGTTCCGATTTCCAGAGACGGTAAAGTGCGTCTGCGTGACGGCCGTACAGGAGAGTATTTCGACAGTCCTGTAACAATTGGTCACATGCACTATCTGAAACTGCACCATCTGGTTGATGATAAGATCCATGCACGTTCTACAGGTCCTTACTCTCTGGTAACACAGCAGCCACTGGGTGGTAAAGCACAGTTCGGTGGACAGCGTTTTGGTGAGATGGAGGTTTGGGCACTGGAAGCATACGGTGCATCCTACACACTGCAGGAAATCCTGACAGTAAAATCCGATGATGTTGTTGGACGTGTTAAGACATACGAAGCAATCATCAAGGGTGACAATATTCCTGAGCCGGGTATTCCGGAATCCTTCAAGGTTCTCTTAAAAAGAACTTCAGTCTCTTGGTCTGGATGTGAAGGTACTCAAGGATGACAATACAGAAGTACATCTTCTTGAATCTGTAGATTACGGTGACACAGACCTTCGTTCTGTCATCGAGGGAGATTCCAGAAGACATCATGACAGAGAAGAAGACTACGGCAAACATGGCTATACAAAGCAGGAGTTTGACGGAGAAGAACTCGTTGACATTGACGAGGATGAAGATGAGGATGACTTCATTGAGCTGGATGAGGCTCTTGAAGACAATGACGAAGAGTAAGAAAGGGGAAAGAATACATGGCAGAAACAACTAACGCCAATGAAACATATCAGCCAATGACTTTCGATGCCATCAAAATCGGACTGGCGTCCCCTGAGAAAATCAGAGAGTGGTCAAGAGGCGAGGTTTTAAAACCTGAGACCATCAACTACCGTACCTTAAAGCCGGAGAAAGACGGACTTTTCTGTGAAAGAATCTTTGGACCGAGCAAGGACTGGGAGTGCCACTGTGGAAAGTACAAAAAGATTCGCTATAAAGGTGTTGTCTGCGACAGATGTGGTGTAGAAGTTACCAAATCCTCTGTACGTAGAGAGCGTATGGGACATATCGAGCTGGCTGCTCCGGTATCCCACATCTGGTATTTCAAAGGAATTCCGTCCCGTATGGGACTGATCCTTGACATTTCTCCGAGAACTCTGGAGAAAGTTCTTTACTTTGCTAACTATATCGTACTGGATCCGGCTAATTCCGGACTCCAGTACAAACAGGTACTTACAGAGAGAGAATATCAGGATGCACGTGAGGCTTATGGATATGATTTCCGTGTAGGTATGGGTGCAGAATCCATCAAAGAGCTTCTTGAGGCAATTGATCTTGAGAAAGATTCTGTTGAACTGAAAAAAGAATTAAAAGATGCTACAGGCCAGAAACGTGCCAGAATCATCAAACGTCTGGAAGTTGTAGAATCCTTCCGTGAGTCTGGAAACCGTCCTGAGTGGATGATCATGACAGTGATCCCTGTAATCCCGCCGGATCTTCGTCCTATGGTTCAGCTGGATGGCGGACGTTTTGCTACATCTGACTTAAATGACCTTTACAGAAGAATCATCAACCGTAACAACCGTCTGAAGAGACTTCTGGAATTAGGTGCACCGGATATTATCGTTCGTAACGAGAAACGTATGCTTCAGGAAGCTGTTGATGCCCTGATCGACAACGGTCGTCGCGGACGTCCTGTAACAGGTCCTGGAAACAGAGCCCTGAAATCCCTTTCTGATATGCTGAAAGGTAAATCCGGACGTTTCCGTCAGAACCTTCTGGGTAAACGAGTTGACTATTCCGGACGTTCCGTTATCGTCGTAGGACCGGAACTTAAGATTTACCAGTGTGGTCTTCCGAAAGAAATGGCCATTGAGCTGTTCAAACCTTTCGTTATGAAAGAGCTTGTTGCCAACGGAACTTCACACAACATTAAGAACGCCAAGAAAATGGTTGAGAAGCTGGAGCCTGCTGTATGGGATGTTCTGGAGGATGTTATCAAAGAACATCCGGTTATGCTGAACCGAGCACCTACACTGCATCGTCTTGGTATCCAGGCATTCGAACCGATCCTTGTAGAAGGTAAAGCGATCAAACTGCATCCGCTGGTTTGTACCGCATTCAACGCTGACTTCGATGGTGACCAGATGGCCGTACATCTTCCGCTTTCACAGGAAGCACAGGCAGAGTGCCGTTTCCTTCTGTTATCACCGAACAACCTGCTGAAACCTTCTGATGGTGGTCCTGTAGCCGTTCCTTCACAGGATATGGTACTTGGTATCTACTATCTGACTCAGGAAAGACCTGGAAACAAGGGTGAAGGCAAGTTCTTTAAGAGTGTCAACGAGGCAATTCTTGCATATGAGAACAAGGTCATCACACTCCAGACCAAGATCATTGTACGTTGCCATAAGACAATGCCGGATGGCACTGTGTTAAGCGGCAATGTTCAGTCCACACTGGGACGTTTCCTGTTCAACGAGATCCTTCCGCAGGACCTTGGATTTGTGGACAGAAGCGTACCTGGAAACGAACTGCTTCTTGAGGTTGATTTCCTTGTAGGTAAGAAACAGCTGAAGCAGATCCTTGAAAAGGTTATCAATACTCACGGTGCAACAAAGACAGCCGAGGTACTTGACTCCGTTAAGGCTATGGGTTACAAATACTCCACACGTGCAGCCATGACCGTATCCATTTCCGATATGACCGTGCCGCCGCAGAAGCCGGAGATGATCAAGCAGGCTCAGGATACTGTTGACCGTATCACAAAGAACTACAAACGTGGTCTTATCACAGAGGAAGAGCGTTACAAAGAGGTTGTAGATACCTGGAAGAAGACCGATGATGAGCTTACAAAGGCACTTCTTACAGGTCTTGATAAGTACAACAACATCTTCATGATGGCTGACTCCGGAGCCCGTGGTTCCGATAAGCAGATCAAACAGCTTGCCGGAATGCGAGGACTGATGGCTGATACAACCGGTCATACCATTGAGCTCCCGATCAAGTCAAACTTCCGTGAAGGTCTTGACGTACTGGAGTACTTCATGTCCGCTCATGGAGCTCGTAAAGGTCTTTCTGATACCGCTCTTCGTACAGCCGATTCCGGATACCTGACAAGACGTCTTGTTGACGTATCCCAGGATCTGATCGTTCGTGAGGCGGACTGCTGTGAGAACAGAGCAGAGATCTCCGGTATGGTCGTTCGTGGATTCATGGACGGAAAAGAAGAGATCGAGAGCCTTCAGGAGCGTATCACAGGACGTTTCTCCTGTGAGACAGTTAAGAATAAAGATGGAGAAATCCTTGTTAAAGCAAACCACATGATCACACGAAGCGTGCAGCCCGTATCATGAAAGAGGGCGTAAGCAACCAGACAGGCGGACCGATCGACAAACTGAAGATCCGTACCATCCTTTCCTGTAAGTGCAAGGTTGGTGTCTGCGCAAAATGTTATGGTGCGAACATGGCTACCGGTGAGCCGGTACAGGTTGGTGAGTCTGTTGGTATCATCGCAGCACAGTCTATCGGTGAGCCAGGTACACAGCTGACCATGCGTACTTTCCATACCGGTGGGTGTTGCCGGTGGAGATATCACACAGGGTCTTCCTCGTGTCGAGGAGCTTTTTGAGGCAAGAAAGCCGAAAGGTCTTGCGATCATCACAGAGATCCCAGGTGTTGCCACGATCAACGACACTAAGAAGAAACGTGAGATCATCGTAAACGATCCGGAGACAGGCGATTCCAAGACTTACCTGATCCCATACGGTTCTCGTATCAAAGTCCTTGATGGACAGGTTCTTGAGGCCGGCGATGAGCTGACAGAAGGTAGTGTAAATCCGCATGATATCCTGAGAATCAAGGGTGTGCGTGCAGTTCAGGATTACATGATCCGTGAGGTTCAGCGTGTATATCGTCTGCAGGGTGTTGAGATCAACGATAAGCATATCGAGGTTATCGTTCATCAGATGCTGAAGAAGATCCGTATCGAGGATAACGGAGATACAGAGTTCCTGCCAGGAACACTTGTTGATGTCCTTGATGTTGAGGAAGTTAACGAGAAACTTGAGGCAGAGGGCAAACAGCCGGCAGAGGGCAAACAGGTTATGCTTGGTATTACCAAAGCATCCCTTGCTACAAACTCCTTCCTGTCAGCAGCATCCTTCCAGGAAACAACAAAAGTCCTGACAGAGGCTGCTATCAAAGGTAAGATCGATCCGCTGATCGGTCTGAAAGAGAACGTTATCATCGGTAAGCTGATTCCTGCAGGTACAGGTATGAAGCGTTACAGTGAGATCAGTCTTGACACAGGAATGCCGGAGGTAAAAACAGCTTCCGAGGAGCCTGAGGATACAGAGGAAATTTCCGTAGAGGAAGAGAAGACTGAGACTGCTCCGGAGGAAGAGACCATTGCTGTTGAAGAGACAGCAGAGGAAACTGCACCGGTAGAAGAATAAGTCGATATACCTTGCTAATATAAATAAATCTCCCCCCGGAAATCCGGAGGGAGATTTCTGTTTATAAGCAGGGAGTTTCTGAGAGAGGAGGGATTGCGATGGACAAGGAACTGCCAATTTCCCCGTGGCCGGAATGGAAGATCGTAAGCAAGATCGGGGAAGGCTCTTTTGGAAGAGTGTATAAAGCTCAGAGAACTGAGAAGGGACGTTCTTTTTACTCGGCAATTAAGATAATCACAATCCCCGCCAGTAAAGGGGAGCTGGACAGTGTGCGCTCAGAATCCGGTGATGAAAAATCTGTCCGCGGTTATTTTGAAAATCTGGTGGAGGAGTGCATTCAGGAAGTAAGCACCATGGAGTATTTCCGGGGAAATTCCCATATTGTATCTGTAGAAGATTACAAGGTGATGGAATATCTGGACGAGATCGGATGGGATATTTTTTATCCGCATGGAATATCTCACAAGCTTCATGGAATATTATGCGGGAAAAAATCTCACAGAAAAAGAAGTGATGAAGCTGGGTATCGATCTTTGCAGATCACTGGAATACTGTGGGCAGCTTCACATCATCCACAGGGATATCAAACCTGAGAATATTTTTGTATCCAGGTTCGGGGATTTCAAGCTGGGGACTTTGGAATCGCCAGAGAACTGGAAAAAACCATGAGTACCCTTTCCAAAAAGGGAACTTATTCCTATATGGCGCCGGAGATGTACAGGGGAGAACAGTACGACAGCAGAGTGGACATTTATGCACTTGGCTTGGTGTTATATAAACTGATGAATCATAACAGGCTTCCGTTTCTGAATCTTGAAAAACAGCTGATCACATACAGAGATAAGGAAAACGCACTCACGAGGAGGATGTCAGGCGAAACACCGCCACCACCTGTGGATGCAGGAGAGGCTTTCGGCTCCGTTATCTTAAAAGCCTGTGCTTATGATGCAAAAGAACGATATCAGACTCCTGAGAAGTTTCGGGAAGCACTGGAAGAAATCCGGTATGGAGCGGCAAACAGAGAACAGGGAGTTCATGAGAAACCGAAACCAGTGGAGGAAAGACCTGTTCCGGAGTCCATGCCGAAGTTTCTTCAGGAGGGTGCAGCCAGACAGCTGGCAAGAACGAGTCAGCTGAATACGGATGCGATCCGTCAGGCACGTAAAAATCCTGTGCCGGTATCCATACAGCCGGAGAAACCGACAGCCGGAGAAATAGCAAAAAATGCAGACCGGAATACGCCAAAGGCTCAGAGCACAATACAGAAGCCTCAGAAATCTGCATCCGGAAAAAACAGCATCCGAAAAGGATAGCCTGTCCGGTTATCCGTCAGGACGTTCCCGTCAGTCAGATCCCGGTATAAGAAAAACCGGAGCTGTAAAGCCCAGAGTTACCTCTATCACAGATCTGGAAGACGACCGTGACCAGAATCTCCAGGAGTGGGAAGGATCCGTGCCAGAGAATGACGGAAATGACGATGACAGAAGGAAACGGAAAGGTATTTTCAGAATGCTTATAACAGCCGGGATCCTTGTTGTGCTGATCGGCGGGATCCTTGCGGTACGAACGATACGGAAACCTGCGGATAACGGGGAACCTTCGTATACAGATTCCGATGATTCTGATGCTCTGAACAAAGGAAATTTCGGTACTGCAGACAATTCGGATAAAAGTTTCGCACAGGCAATGGAAACGATACGTGACCATGCGACAACCATAGAAAATGCCCTGGACAGCTATAGACGTGAAGGTACAGAGGGGGATTGCCTGCGCTTTTATAACGGATCAGGAGAGATCGCCAAAGTACTTGTATATCCCGGCAGTTCCGCAGATGGCGTTTATGAGGAATATTTTTACTGGGGCGAGCAGATGTTTTATACTTATGTATGGGACGGAGATGAGAAGCAGTATTTTTATTATCAGGACGGCCTTCTGATCCGATGGATCGATGCAGATGGTAAGGTTCATGATAAAGAGAGCGATAACGACAAATATGTAGAACTGGGAGACAAATACTGGAGTAATTCTGTAGTGGAGCTTCAGCAGTAATGTCGAAGGGTTTTTACGAAAGGAAAAAGAATGGCCTATCAGATTGATTATGCGTATACATGTCACACCGGAAAGGTGAGGACAAATAATGAGGATAATTTCTGGTGCTGCGGAGTGCGCCTGCCGGTGCACAACCAGGGGGTTGACGGAATCCTGGCAGGTCATACACAGCACTGGCAGCTTCCAATGCTGGCTGTTTTTGACGGCATGGGCGGAGAAAGCTGCGGTGAAATGGCAGCTTCTGCGGCTGTGGAAGCGCTGGGAGGCTTCTATGAAGAAACAAAAGACCCTGAAAAAAGAGCCTGTGGTTTTTCTGACAGGAGCCTGCGAAAATATGAATGAGGCAGTATGTCGCTACAGCAATGAAAACTGTATCAGAAGCATGGGAACAACCATGGCACTTTTGTCTTTCAGCGAAAAGGCAATCTATGCCTGCAACCTTGGGGATAGCCGTATCTACCGTCATTTCAGGGAAGTTTCAGCAGATTTCCACGGACCATGTGATCGGCGGAAAAATGCTGGGAAAAGCTCCGCTGACGCAGTATCTGGGCTTTCAGGAAGAAAACATGGCACTGGAGCCTTCTATCGTGGAGATCGGTTATCAGCCGGGAAGCTCGTATCTGATCTGTTCAGATGGAGTGAACAGACATGCTTTCTGATGAGGAGCTTCAGAAGATCCTTGACGGGACAGAAACCGCAGAAGAAAAAGTAGGTAAGATCCTGGAACAGGCATTGGAAAGAGGCGGCAGAGAATAATGTGACACTGGTCCTTGCACAGATCAGCGGCTATGAAGAAAAAAATATTCTCAAACGCTGGGCAGAGCGCCACAGTACCGGACGGTAATAAACCCGGGGAGTAAGAAAAGGGATAAGGAGAAAATTTGCGATGAGAAATCGAATGCAGGATCTTGATTTTGAACAGACAGTTGCCTTCGATTCAGTGAAGGACTTTGAATTTACAAGAAAGGCGGCACAGAAGTTCCGCCAGGTTGTCAGTCTGGATTCCTTTGAGGATGAGGATGCAGATGTTATTTTCATTATCTTTACAAGGAGATGGAACTGGTTTCTTTTGGTGACTATCTGAAACGATATGTGTATGAGCGTGCAGAGCTTGAGGAGCCTTTTTCCCAGGTGCCGCAGGAAGTCTACAGGGAGATCGTTGTGGAATCCTTCAAGGAAACCTACACACCGAAATCCATGTCACCTACATCAGCCAAGCTGAGTTCTCTGGTGAATAACT
>ENA-OQCU01000574-OQCU01000574.1-human-gut-metagenome-genome-assembly--contig:-NODE-574-length-16062-cov-2.286476_pt1 | contig 16062 bp, 18 predicted proteins | sample MGYA00242504_ERZ504590 | MGnify/ENA primary metagenome ERZ504590 (study PRJEB26092, sample SAMD00036318) | human gut metagenome | host: Homo sapiens | study: EMG produced TPA metagenomics assembly of... | reverse complement strand
TATTTATCGCACAGGAGTCGCCTCTTTCACATGGACGGCAATTGTTGAGCGCTTACATCTGATGTATGTGTTGAGCTTTGCCGAATCCTACGATTAGCAATATAGCGAACAGACCCCTCTCCTACATTATTTTTACTATTGGTTACGTACTATTGTCACAAGACGAAGTATTTTTGTTGGGAAAAGGGAGTGCAGACGAAAAAGTTGGACCACATTTGAGAGCTGAAATGTACGGTAATAATGGCTTACAATACAGAACAGCGTAAAGTTGGCAATTGATTTGTCACTTTAATATGATTTGCAATCATCCAATGCTTCGTCTTCTGTTAGGCTGCCCCCATCATAAGTGCCTTGATGGGCATTTCCGTCGGCATCCAGCCACTTGGCGGTGATGACCGGCTGCTCGTAGGGGTAGTCGTCGGTTGCCTTCTGGTCCAGCCAATGGAACCGCACCCAAACCTGCACATGATCTTCGCCCCAGGCTTCGTACTCGCTATCCTGCACGGTGTAGTCCGCGCTCTGGTCAGACAGGCTGAAATGCAGCTTTATGTCGTGTACGCCGGCGTCCACCCAGGCCACAAACTGTTCGCAGTTCGAGTGCCGCATGACGGTCTCGGCCCTAGGGGTGCCCTCGGCGGGGGTCAGGCCCCGCATTTGGTCGGCGGGCACGATATAGGTCATCGGGGGCAATGTAGTTCAGCTTGATCGTATACCAGGGGGAATACGTTTCGCTCAGGTGCTCAGCCAGCGGCAGGCCGTCGTCCTCGGCGGAGAGGTGCTCGTTCATGCGCAGCATCAGCAACGCCGTTGTCGCCCACGATTGCACCGCTGATCTGGCCTTCGGGCAGGTCGTACTCATGGCCGTTGCAGTCCACCAGCTCATACTGGTTCAGTTCAAGATCGGTGGAGGGTGTGCCGTAGGTCAGGGGTTCTTGATGCGCAGGGTCAGGCCGTCGGCGATCTGTGCTTCTTCCACGTGGTAGTTGCCGTCGCCGCTGGCGAAGAAGTCCGCCTTCTGGCGGTTGGCGTTCATCACGTCAACATAGAACTGCTCGTAACTTCTCCTATCTGTTGATACAATGATATTTAGTAAAATTATGCAAAAAGGCCCCCACTTTCAAAACAACATTTTCGTTTACGTTTAAAAAGTGGGGGTATTGCTCCAAACTATTACTTTTTACGTTTACGGAAGAAGATCACCACAATTTCCACCATAAATACAGCCAGAGCAATGAATATCACTGGCAGAATCAGTGCATTTGAAGAATTCACCGTTTCACGCTGGCCATTCTCTTCGGATTCCATATTTTCCGCCGTGTCTGCCGCTATCGATTATGGTTTTCACTTGTCGCGCCTTGACACGACAATTGATTGGCTGGTTTCATTTTGTTCAGCAGGTTGTTCCAGCCGAACTACTGTTGGAATCTCCACTGACGGACTTCCGGGGCATCTTGAATCACCTCATGCCGCAGGGCTTGTTGGCTGTTCATCCATCGCAGCATTTGTGCCGGTGTTTCAGATTGCTGTCCATCCTCCACCAGCACAGGTTCCGATGTCGGAATCTCAACAGTCACTCCTGTAACATTGACCTGATCTGCCGTTGCGGATGCATCCATCTGGATATCCGTTGTAGTCGTTCCGCCCACAACATCAGTAGACAAGAACGTTACCGGTTCAGCCGCTGTGGGTGACACTGCAACAAGATCCAGGGTCAATATTTCTGTTCCTTGTCCTGCTGCCGAACCTCCTACATCGTTGTCCATGTAAACGGCAATTATCTCACCCTCGATGTAGTTATAGGACAGCTCGCTTTGCTCAATGCCACTGCCAGCACTTAGAGAAGAAAACTGAAAGCCATCGGCAATCCGCATGTCAAAACTTGCCCCTAAAATGGGTTGGTCTGTGGCATCGATTGTCAGTGACAGCTGCACGGTTTTTCCTGTTTCCACAGTAGTTTGATTGCTGTGAATCGCTAACTGTGTTGTATTGCCAGAAGCCAACGCAGGGAATGCACAGACCGTTGCAAGAAAGCCTGTAGCCAGTATACCAGCCCTTCTATACCAGAATCGACCCTCTTACAAGCATAAAGTGTACATCACGCCAACATGTTTTGCCCGTTCGGGCGGGGTTTGCGCAAATGTCGAATGTATGGTAAAATACAGGTAAAATCAGCTTTTTGGGGGTCATCTTATGGGCATTGTAGTCATCGGTGCTGTCTTTGTGGACATCAAGGGGTATCCGCTGTCCACCTATATCCCGGGCGGGCGCAACGCGGGCCGGGTCGAGCAGGTACACGGCGGCGTCTGCCGCAACGTGGCGGAGGACATTGCCAATGTCGAGCTGCGCCCCACCTTCGTCAGTCTGGTGGACGACACCGGCTCCGGCCAGGACGTCATTGACAAGCTGGCCCGGCACAAGGTCAACACCCGCTACATCCAGCGCATGCCGGACGGCATGGGCACCTGGCTGGCCGTGTTCAACAACGACGGCGATGTCTGCGCCGCCATCTCGAAGCGGCCCGACACGAAGCCGCTGACCGCATTATTAAAGGAAAAGGGCGACGAGATCTTTGCCGACTGCGACGGCATCGCCATCGAGTTTGATCTGGAGAAGGAGACCGTCAAGCAGATTTTGCACTTCGCCAAAAAAGTACCGTCAAAAAAGGTCTACGCCGCGGTCTCCAACATGAGCATTGCCATGGAGCGCCGCAGCCTCCTGCAGGAGATCGACTGCTTTGTCTGCAACCAGCAGGAGGCCGGGCTGATGTTCTCCGACGATTACGGCCACCTGACGCCGGACGAGATGCGCGCCACGCTGGCCGCCAATGTGCGCAGCGCCAACATTCCCTGCATGGTCGTGACGATGGGCGAGCAAGGCGCCGTCTACGCCCGCACCGACGGTGAGAGCGGCATGGTGCCCGCCAAGAAGGTCGATGTCATCGACACCACCGGCGCGGGGGATGCTTTCTTCGCCGGGACGGTCATCGGCCTGACCTACGGCAAGACGCTGGCCGAGGCCTGCGAGATCGGCAGCCGCCTGGCCGCGTCGGTCATCTGCATCTCGGAGAATGTCTGCCCGCGGTTCCGCCCGCAGGAGTTCGGGCTGGATGTGCCGGTCACAGACTGATTTTTTCGGTTTTTGGCACACATTTCCCTTATTTTTCCATTTTTCCGATTTCGCACATTTTGCCTTTTTAGCAGTTTTTTATCCGCACATTTTCGGCTTGTATGACCGTTTCAGTGCATTTCAGTATCAGAATTTTGCGCACAGTTTTTCGAAAATTCAAAATATTTAGTTACTGTATAACCAAACATGAAAACAGACAACCTCATCCCCGCAGCACCGCTTGACCGGCGGGAGCTTGCACCCGGCGTGCAGCTCTGCTTCACCCGGCTGGACGCGCCGCTCTGCCCGCCCCCCGCTGGACTGGCCGCGGCTGCTCGTCTTTGATTTCTGCCGCAGCGGACGGCGCGCCATCCCGGACAGCGCACAATATGCTATCGTGACGGAGGGGCATGCCGCCGTCAGCTTTGCTGTGCCCGGCGCGGACTTCTACCTGCCCGGCAGCCAGTACGAGGCGCTGCAGCTTTTCATTGACCCCGACGCCGTGCAGGCGGACAGCTTTTTGACGCTGATGGGGCTGGAAATAGGCGGCATCGCGGATTATTTCTGCCGCGGCGGCGTCCACTGCTGCCCGATGAGCGACGCCATCACGGCCATTGTGGACGAGGTCTGGGACGACGCCGCCTACGCCGCCCCCGGCGAGCTGCGCTATGCCGCCGTGCGGCTGCTGTATGAGCTGCTGCGCCTGCCCGACGAGGCCGACACGGCCCGCTGCCCCGCGCGGCAGGTCGAATGCGTGCGCGAGGCCGAGACACTGATCCTGCAGGACCTCTCGGTCCGCCGCCCGGCCCGGGAGCTGGCCGACCATTTTGGTTTGAGCGAGAGCGGCTTCAAGCTGTACTGCCAGAACGTGCTGGGCGAGGGGTATCTCGCCTACTTCCGCCGCCGCCGGCTCGAAAGAGCCGCCGAGCTGCTGCGTACGACCCCCCAGCGGGTGCAGGACATCGCCGCCCGGGTCGGCTACGAAAGCCAGGGCCGCTTTGCCAAGGCGTTCTACGACCAGTTCCGCCTGACCCCGCTGGAATACCGGCGCTTGTCAAAGTAGCCCTCTTGGCCCCCTCTGCGAAGGAGGCAAGAAAGCCACAACCCGAAAGGAGCGGAAAATTGAACAACATCACGCGCTCGATTTTCCGTGCCATTCATGAGGGGCGGTGGTTGAGCATTGAATACAAAAACCAACAGACCCAGCAGACCAAATATTGGGTCGCTATCCGCGGGCTGAACCCCAGGACCCGCACCCTGAACGTTGACGGGCTGCATCTGGGCAAATTAAGCGTGCAGGCGCTCGACCATATCAGCATTGACCGCATCCAGACCGCCGAGGTCGTCGACGGCTCGTGGTGCCCCGTCAACCAGACGCTCATCGACGACATCCGCGACAACCCCGGGCGGTACGCGGCGCTGTTTGACAACGCCGCAAACCTGCGGGTGCTGGACTATCTGGCCGCCTGCAACCGGCTGGACGCCACGCCCTACCAGTCTAACTACAGCCTGATCCATCAAATTGACGCCGACTGCTTTGCCGATTATAAGGAGGACACGCTGGAGCTGACCGACGACCAGTTCCGTGAGCTGGTGGGCCGGTTCCAGCGCCGGGTCGAGGACCGCCGCCGGAACGCCGCCCGCCCCAGCCTGCCCACGCTGGGGCTGAACCTTATCAGCATCGACACCCGGCAGGGGCTGTACGTGCTAGCCTACCGCCCGCTGCGGCTCGACGTGAAAAAGCGTGCCCTGCGGGCCGAGCCGGAGCCGGTCATCTGCCGGGAGTTCACCGTCAACGGCAGCAAGCTGAGCATCCATCAATTTCTGGATGCCGACGACTATACGCTGCTGGACGAGTTCACGAAGCACGCCGAGACCATCAAGGACCGCATCACCCGCAGCAACCCGCGGGTGCGGGTCGATGACCTGCCCTACCTCGTCGCCATCAGCCGCGACTGCCCCGTAGACTTGGAGCATGAGTACCGCGGCATCCTTACTATGTTCGAGGACCCCTCCGGCGAGACGGCCACCGCCCCGCTGCGGGCCTTCTTCGGCGAGATGACCGCCAAGCCGCGCCGCCGCAAGTCCTACCCGCTGGCGCTGCTGAACAACAAGGTCAATCTGGACCAGCTGCTGGCCATCAACAACGCCATGCGCTATCCGCTGGCCTACGTGCAGGGCCCGCCGGGCACCGGCAAGACCAACACCATCGTCAACACGCTGACGACGGCGTTTTTCAACGAGCGCACGGTGCTTTTTTCCAGCTACAACAACCATCCCATTGACGGCGTTGTGGAAAAGCTGCAGGCCGTCACCTACCACGGCCAGACCGTGCCGTTCCCGATCCTGCGCCTTGGCAACAACGAGAAAACCGCCGAGGCCCTGCGCACCATCGACCAACTGTTTGAGCAGTGCAAAAAAATCCCCGTACCGGAGCGGCTGCTGGACAAAAACCACGCGGACCGCACGGCCCGCGCCAAACAGCTGACCGCCCTGCTGGAACGGTATGAGCGCATCCTTGATTTGCGGGAGCGGCGGGAGACCATCCGGCGCCTGCTGGACGCCCGCGGCCAGATGAACTTCCAGTACGAGCTGCAGGCCGGGCAGCTGCCGCAGGTGGACCGTGAGCTGGCCGCCTACGGCAGCATCGACTCTGCCGACGCGCTGGCTCTGCTGGACCGCAACGAGGACGAGCTGCTGCGCTACCTCTACTACACCTCGGCCCGCTGCATCCGCCGGTTGGAGGAGCCGAAATACAACGATTTAATGAGCATCGTCCACAGCCCCGACACCGACAAGGAGCGGGTCACGCAATTCAACAAGTATATCTCGGAGCCGGAGAACCTGAAAAAGCTGCTGCGCGTCTTTCCCATTGTGGCCACGACCTGCATCTCCGCCCACCGCCTGGGCGACCCGGAGCCGAGCTTTGACATGGTCATCATGGACGAGGCCAGCCAGTGCAGCACGGCCATGTCTCTTGTACCCATCCTGCGCGGGGCGTCGCTGATGCTTGTGGGCGACCCGCAGCAGCTCTCGCCTGTCATTCTGCTGGACCCCGCCGACAACCGCACGCTGCGCCGCCGCTACGGTGTCACGCAGGAGTACGATTACATCGAAAACTCGATCTACAAATGCTTTCTGGCCTGCGACGCCGTCAGCGACGAGACGCTGTTGAGCTACCACTACCGGTGCAGCCCCAAGATCATCGGGTTCAACAATCGCAAATACTACAACCACAAGCTGCACATTGCCAGCCGCGAGACCGACCCCACGCCGCTCGTCTATGTGGACGTGCCCAACGACACCACCGACGAGAAAAACACCGCCCCGCAGGAGGTGCGCCGCATCGAGGCATACCTGACCGCGCACCCGGACAAGCAGGTGGGCATCATTACGCCGTTTGCGAAGCAGCGCGCCGCCATCGAGGCCATGCTGCGCGCGAAGCACTTTGAGAACGCCGCCTGCGGCACGGTGCACGCCTTTCAGGGCGACGAGAAAGACGTGGTCATCTTCTCCCTGGCGCTGACCGACCAGACCCGCCCGCGCACCTACGACTGGCTGAAAACGAACAAGGAGCTCATCAACGTGGCGACCTCCCGCGCGCGGGAGCAGCTGGTCATCCTCTCGAATCAGGCCGCGCTGGACCGCCTGCACGCCGACAGCACCGACGACGACATTTACGAGCTGGTGCAGTACGTGCGCAAAAACGGCCAGTCCGAGGTGACCGAGAAGCCCGCCGCCAGCCGTGCGCTGGGCATCAAGCCCTACAGCACCAAGACCGAGGATGCCTTTTTTGGAAAATCTGAACCACGCGCTGGACAACGCCTTCCTCGACGGCAGCCGCTGCACGGTCCGCAAGGAGGTACCCATCGCCCAGGTGTTTGAGGATAACCCCGGCTGCGCCGACCTGTTCTACACAGGGCGGTTCGACTTCGTCGTCTACCAGCGGGAGGGCCGCCGCCTGATGCCGATTTTAGCCATCGAGCTGGATGGCCGCGAACACCGCGACGACCCCGCCGTCCAGCGCCGTGACCGCAAGAAGGACCAGATTTGCCGCGAGCACGGCTTTGAGCTGATCCGCGTCGAGAACAGCTACGCGCGGCGGTATAATTATATCAAGAGTATTTTGATCAATTACTTCCGCAAGGTGTCGTAGCACCCGCAAGCGGGCAGAGCCCGCGCATCCCAGCGTAAAACCGAAAAGTCCTGCCTCCCTTTCCCGGAGACAGGACTTTTTCCTTTTTACCGCCAGTGAAACGTAACCATGCCGTAAATATAAATAAACAAAATCGCACCCGGCACAAAATACCTAAAAATCGGCTTCATCCAGGGGCGGACCTTCAGGCCCCTGCCGGTGTTGGCTTCGGCCACAAAATTGTCCCAGCCCCAGCCAAAGCGGTTGCAGCAGAACAGCGCCAGCACCAGCGACCCCAGCGGCAGCACATTTGTTGCTGACGATGAAGTCCCCAGAAGTCCAGCCACGCGCTGCCCGGCGCAAACGGCTGGAAGTGCAGCACGCTGTAGCCCAGCGCCGTCGTCAGCGCCAGCAGAAAGATGCCGACGCCGCAGACCACGCAGCCCTTCGGGCGGCTCCACCCGGTCAGCTCACGCACCATGGCAAGGATATTCTCGCAGACGCCCAGCACGGTGGACAGCGCCGCAAACACCATGAACAGGAAGAACAGCGCGCCCCACCAGCGGCCCCCGGCCATATTGCCGAACACCCCCGCCATCGTGTCAAACAGCAGACTGGGGCCTGCCGTGACCTCCAGCCGTAGGTGAAGCACGCCGGGAAGATGATGATGCCCGCCAGCACGGCCACGAACGTGTCCAGAAAAATGACCCGCAGCGACTCGCCCATGAGCGCGTGATCCTTGCCGATGTAGCTGCCGAAGATCGCCATGCCGCCCATGCCGACGGACAGCGAGAAAAACGCCTGGTTCATGGCCGCCACGATGACCCCGCCGTCAATGGCCGAGAAATCCGGCACAAGGTAGAACCGCAGCCCCTCCGCCGCACCGGCAAACGTCAGGCTGTGCACGGCCAACACCAGCATCAGCACCAGCAGCGCGCTCATCATGTATTTGGTCACGCGCTCCAGCCCGCCCTGCAAATTAAAGCTCAGCAGCACAAACGCCGCTATAAGGACCACAAGCAGGTAGGTCACGTTCAGCCCGGGGTCGGCGATCATCTGCGCAAAGCCGAAATCCGCATTCTGCCCGGTCAGGAACTTGACAAAATAGTACAAGATCCAGCCCGTGACCACCGTGTAGAACGCCATGATGGCAATGTTGCCGATGAGGCTGACGACACCGAATACGCCCCACTTATGGCCGGGCTTTTCCAGGCGTTGGTACATGGTAACGGGGCTGGCCTGGGCGGCGCGGCCCACGGCAAACTCCATGATCATGACGGGCAGGCCCAGCACCAGCAGGCAGAGGATGTAGAGCAGCATAAAGCTGCCGCCGCCATTCTGGCCGCACATCCAGGGGAATTTCCAGACATTGCCGCAGCCGATGGCGCACCCCGCCGACAGCATGATAAAGCCCAGGCGGCTGCTCAGGCGTTCGCGTTCATTCATAAATCAGTTTTCCCTTTCGGTAGTGATTTCCGCGCAGACAATTTCCGTGCGGCCCTGGGTGCGGAACTTGTAGCCCCAGGTGCCCGTGCCGCCGCTGACGATGGCATCGCAATGGTCTGCAATGTTCTTTCTGCCGTAGTTGCGCTCATTTTTGGCAACCATGCCCACCGCACCCGCAGGCCAGACCTCGCCCGCCGTGGGTGTGGCCGCTCGAAAATCAGGTCCGCCCCCGCCAGCGGCGCGTTCTTAAAATCCCGCGGCTCATGGTCGAGCCAGACCGTGTAGTGGTCGTCGGGGCCGCCGGGCATAAGCTGCGCCGCCGTGAAGCGGCTGCCGTTCGTGTACAGATAATCCTTGCGGCCCACGACGCGCACACCGCAGGGCAGCAGGACGGACGTGTCCTCCAGGATGCGCACGCCCGCGGCGGCGAACCCGCGCTCCAGATCCGCGCGGCCAAAGCTCGGCTCCCGCCAGTGGTGGAACAGGTCGTGGTTGCCGAGGACGTAATACTTGCCCAGCGGCGCGTCCAGCTCGCCAAACAGCTTGCAGAAGGCGTCCAGCTCCTCCGGCTCGGTGAACTCGTCGAAAATATCGCCGGTCAGCACAAGCAGGTCGGGACGGCACGCCTCGATTTTTGCTTTCAGCTCCGGGATGCGGGTGTGATCCATCGCCGCACAGGCGCGCGGGTGGACATCACTGACCTGCACAATGGTCAGCCTGCCGTCGGCAGGTTTTTCCGCGTTGTCAGGCTGTATTTTGTCGTACAGAGCCGCAGCGACGCGCCGCCCCCACCACATGATAAGGCCCGTCAACAGCCACGGCGTTATGCCGTCCAGCCAGATAATATGCCAAGCAGTCAGCGGTGTGCCGCCGATGCGCCGCAGCGCCAGCCCGATGGCGGTACCGATGCAGTAGAACGTCACAAGATGTCCGGCAAACACGATGCCCAGCCCGAGCGGGTCGCGGCTGATATACGCCAGCACGCCCATCAGCACAAGCGGCAGTCCGTAATACAGCACCGGCCACCGGGCCACCAGCTGTAAGGGCGGCAGCTGCAAAAAGTTCAGGTACAGCAAAGCATCCAGCGCCACCTGCCCGAGGCGCGGAAGAACGAATTGGAAGAAAGGATGATACATGGTTGACGCCTTTGTTCGGTAAGAGTGCCTTCCCCCTTGGGGGGAAGGTGTCTGCGGCCCCGCCCGCAGACGGATGAGGGGAATGCTTTTAACAAAACACCCCCGCACCTCGCGGTACGGGGGGCTGAAATTTAATTTTTACTGTTCCTTCGCCTTGATGGCCGCGTCAATCGCGCGGGCAGCCTCTTTACCGGCACCCATGGCCAGAATGACGGTGGCGGCACCGGTAACGGCGTCGCCGCCGGCGTAGACCATCGGGCGGCTCGTCAGGCCGTCGGGACCGTTCGTGATCAGGCAGCCGTGCTTGTCGGCGTCCAGACCCGGCGTGGTGGAGCGGATCAGCGGGTTGGGGCTGGTGCCCAATGCCATGATCATCGTATCAACGTCCAGGACGAACTCGCTGCCCTCCTTGACGATGGGGCGGCGGCGGCCGGAGGCGTCCGGCTCACCCAGTTCCATCTCCACGCAAGTCATACCCTTGACCCAGCCGTTCTCGTCGCCCAGCACCTCGGTGGGTTCGTCAGCGTCTTGAAGATGATGCCCTCTTCCTCGGCGTGCTCGACCTCCTCCTTACGGCAGGCAGCTCGGCCATGCCGCGGCGGTAGACGATGTAGACATTCTCGGCACCCAGACGCTTGGCGCAGCGGGCAGCGTCCATGGCGACATTGCCGCCGCCGACAACGGCAACGGACTTGCTCTTCATGATGGGCGTGCGGGAATCCTCCTTGTACGCCTTCATCAGGTTGACGCGGGTCAGGTACTCGTTGGCAGAGTAGACGCCGTTCAGGCTCTCGCCGGGGATGCCCATAAAGCGGGGCAGACCGGCACCGGACGCGACATAGACGGCCTCAAAGCTGTAGTCGTTCATCAGCTCGTCGATGGTCAGCACCTTGCCGATGACCATATTGGTTTCAATGTCAACGCCCAGCTCTTTCAGGCCCTCGACCTCGTGCTGGACGATGTCCTTGGGCAGACGGAACTCGGGGATGCCGTACATCAACACGCCGCCCGCAACGTGCAGGGCTTCGTAGACGGTGACCTTGTAGCCCAGCTTGGCCAGATCGCCCGCGACGGTCAGGCCGGACGGACCGGCGCCGATAACAGCGACCTTGTGGCCATTGGGCGCGGGGGCGGTGGGCTTGGTATGTACGTTGTTGCGGTACCAGTCAGCGACAAAGCGCTCCAAGCGGCCAATGCCGACGGCCTCGCCCTTGATGCCGCGGACGCACTTGCCTTCGCACTGGTGCTCCTGCGGGCAGACGCGTCCGCAGACGGCGGGCAGCGCGCTGGACTGGGCAATCACGTTGTAGGCGGCCTCAAAGTCGCACTCGGCGACGTGCTTGATGAAGCCGGGAATATCAATTTTCAACGGGGGCAGCCGCTGCGGCAGGGGTGGTTCTTGCACTGCAGGCAGCGCTTGGCCTCGTTCACGGCCATCTCCTCGGTGTAGCCAAGGGCGACCTCTTTAAAGTTTTTGTTGCGGACGTTCGGCTCCTAGCTGGGCATGGGGCACTTTTTCGGATCCATGTTCGGCATAATTACTGCACCTCCTGCTTCAGCAAAATTGCACTCGGCCTCGCGGGCGTGGGCCTCAAAGGGCTTGTACATCGTGCCGCGGTGCATAGCCTCGTCAAAATCGACCTCAAAGCCGTCAAAGTCGGGACCGTCTACGCAGGCAAACTTGGTCTGCCCGCCCACGGTCAGGCGGCAGCCGCCGCACATGCCGGTGCCGTCGATCATGATGGGGTTCATCGACACAACGGTCTTGACGTTGTGTGGCTTCGTCGTCTTGACGACAAATTTCATCATGATCAGGGGTCCGATAGTAATGACCTCGTCAAAGTTTGCGCCGTCCACAATGCGCTGCTCCAGCGGCGCGGTGACAACGCCCTTCTCGCCGTAGGAGCCGTCATCGGTCATGATGATAAAGTCGTCACAGCAGGCGCGGAACTCGTCCTCCAGAATGACCAGATCCTTGTTGCGGAAACCGACAATGCCGGTGACCTTGGTGCCCTGCTCGTGCAGTGCCTGGGCAATGGGCAGCGCAATGGCGCAGCCCACGCCGCCGCCGACGACGCAGACGTTTTTCAGCCCCTCGATCTCGGTGGCCTTGCCCAAGGGTCCCACAAAGTCATGCACGGCCTCGCCCTCTTTGAGGGAGTTGAGCTGCATGGTACCTGCGCCGACAACCTGGAAAATGATAGAAACGGTGCCGGCTTCGCGGTCAAATCCGGCGATGGTCAGGGGGATGCGCTCGGAGTCCTCCTTTGCGCGAACAATGATAAACTGGCCGGCCTTTGCCTTCTTGGCAATGAGCGGAGCATGGATGCAAAGTTCGGTTACGGTGGGGTTCAATTTTCTCCGTTTTACAATGGTAAACATAATACTCCTTATTCCTGATCAGAATGCGGTCTTTTGGAAGAAACGGATGCAGACCGGCGAGCCGAAGTCATACGTTTCCCCTTTTGTCAGGCGGCCATCCGCGCCGATAGCAAACACCGTGATGTTGTCGCTGTCCTGGTTCTCAGCCAACAGGTAGCGGCCTGTGCGATCCAGCGCAAAGTTGCGGGGCGTTTTGCCGCCGCTGGGCTGGCACTCGATCCAGGCAAGGCTGCCGTCCTCCAGAATATGGTAGGCCGTGATGCTGTCATGGCCGCGATTGGAGGCATACAGGAACTTGCCGTCCGCCGTGATATGCAGGTCAGAGCAGATGTTCTCCCCCGTGAAGCCATAGGGCAGCGTGGAGGTCTCCTCACACAGAGTCATTTTGCCCGCATTGTAGCGATAGTGCATTACGCGGGAACCAATCTCGTTGATAAGGTAGAAGTCCTTGCCGTTCGGGGCAAACTCACCGTAGCGCGGGCCGCATCCGCGTTCGACCGTGATCGTCGCCACCTCATCAGTATGTACTTCTGCACCCTCGTAGCGGTAGGCCACAACCTTATCCATGCCCAAGTCTGGCACGAACATCAGCGGGCAGTCCGGCGCAAAAATGCTGCTGTGGGCGTGGGGGCCCTTCTGGCGGGTGGGGTGTACGCTGTTGCCCTCATGCTGAAAGACCGTTTTATCGGCCCGCAGGTTGCCCTGTGCGTCGCGTGGGAAAATTGTGACCGCGCCGTTGGCAAAGTTTGCCACCGACACGAACGCACCGTTGGGGGCAATCTCCACATGACAGGGGTCGGTACCGGCGGTATTGAAATCTGCTTCGATCTGCATCGTACCATCCGGCTCGTAGCCAATCTGGGTCAGGCCACCGCCGAACGCACCGCCGTACTCCTTCATTTCGTTGACTGCGTAAATTTTGCGCTGTTCCTCGTCGATTGCCACAAACGACGGGTTGCGCACGGGCAGCGTCGTCCGCGTCTCGATCTTGCCGTCTTCAAAGCTACAAATCGAAACACCCTTGCCCTTTCCCTGGAAAACCTCACCCGTGCCGAACAGAATCGGCTCGGTGTAGGTGCCAAGGCAGAAAAACTGTTTCATAGCTGCCACCCTTTTACTTCTTTTCCACACGCTCAACGGCCTTGACAGCCTCGATGATAAAGGCGTCGCGCTTCTTCATGTCGTCCTCAATGCTGCGGGTCGACCAGTCATAGAAGCCATTGCCGGTCTTGGCACCCAGGTCGCCCTTCTCCACCAATTCCTTGATATAGGGGTTGGCGGTCTCGTCGGCGCAGATGCTGGGCAGCACGGTCTCCTGCACGGAGAGGCCCAGGTTCAGGCCGATGGCGTCCAGATGCTTCAGCGGGCCCCAGACCGGGAAACGCATTGCCATGCCGCAGCTGATGGCGGTGTCCACATCCTCGGCGCTGGCAAGGCCGGAGGCAACGATATCGATAGACTCACGGATGATGGCCTGGAATACACGGTTTGCCAGCTGGCCGGGCAGGTCACGCTTGACAAGCACCGGGGCTTTCTTCCACTTGCGCAGTTCGTCGCGGACTGCCACGGCGACGGCCTCGTCAGTCTTGTCGCCCATGACGACTTCCACCAGCGGAACCAGGTGGGCGGGCAGCCAGAAGTGGGTGGTGACGGTGCGCTCCGGGTGGACGCACTTGGCGCTGATATCGGTGATGCGCAGACCGCTCGTGTTGGAGCAGATGGGCACTTCCACGGGCAGCACGGCATCCAGCTGGGCAAACAGGTTCTGCTTGGCCTCGACATTCTCAATGATGGCCTCAATGACCAGGCGGGCGTTCTCCGCCGTCTTGATACTATCGTCGCTGGTGGAGAGCAGCTCAATAGCCTTCTCGGCCTCCTCGTGGGTATTCAATTCGTTCTCCTCGCGCAGGCGGATGCACTCAATGGCCTTCTTGCGGCCATTCTCGGCGCGTTCGGCGCTGGTATCCACCAGCACAGTCTTGTTGCCGGCCAGGGCGCTCATAGCACCGATGCCGCTGCCCATCATGCCGCTGCCAACGACCATTACGATATCTCTCATTTTAACTTTCTCCTCTCGTTGTGTTCAATCTTCGGGGAACAGCAGCACGACGCGGCCTTTTGTTTTGCCGTCGCGCAGCAGTCCCAATGCTTCATTGATCTGTTCAAATGGGACTGTCTTGTAGACGTAGGGAACGATCTTACGCTGGTTCACCAACTCTACGACCTCGGCCATATCCTGCCGGGTCATGCCGCGCATTCCCAGAATCTCCTTTTCAAATTTCATAACTTCCTGATAGTTGACCTTGAAATCCTCGCTGATATAGCCACAGACCAGCACTTTGCCGCCGGGCCGCACCATGTAGACGCCCTCATTGATGGACCATTCCAGGCCGATGTTGTCCAGTACCACATCCACACCGCGCCCGTTCGTCAGTTCAGCCACGCGGGTGCGCAGATCCTCGCAGGAAGTATCTATGACTGCGTCCGCGCCCATCTGTTTTGCCACTTCCAGCTTGTCTGCCTTGCGGCTGGTGGCGTAAACCGTTGCGCCCATCAGCTTGGCGATCTGGATAGCGTTCATGCCCAAACCGCCGACGCCCAGAATCAGCAGCGTCTGGCCGATGCCCAGTTTTGCCTGGTTTTTCAGACCGTTGTACATACAGCCCACTGCATCCGGGATGCCGGTAATCTCCTCAAACGGGATTGTGGGGTCCACTGTAAAGGCGTTTTTTGCCGGGATGACGCAGTATTCCTCGTGGGAGCCGTCCCGCTCAAAGCCGATACGGACCAGGCTGCGGCACAGGTTTGTGCGCCCGATGCGGCAGAACTCGCACTCGCCGCAGACGATATCAATGGCAGCGGAGATATGCTCGCCGATGCGGGCGGGGTCTACCCCCTTCCCCACGGCCACAATGACGCCTGCCATTTCATGGCCGGGGGTGTAGGGCAGGTGTACCGTGCCGATCTTACCGTCCTGAATGTGGATATCCGACACGCACAGACCGCTGGCACGCACTTTGACAAGCACCTCGCCGGGGCCGGGCACAGGGATAGGCTTTTCCTCAATTTGCAGGGGTTCGTGATAACCGCGCAGCACCGCCGCGCGCATGGTTTCTTTCATTGCGGAACCTCCTTCACGCATTCTAAAGAAACAGCCCCGGCACCGGAATGGTTTCCTGGCCGGGGCCGTTCTTGTCAACAGCTGTTACGGATTGATAACGACCTTGATGGAGCCGTCCTTCTTGTGCTCAAAAATGTCAACTGCCTTCTCGTAGTCTTCCAGCGGGAAGGTGTGGGTGACGAGCTTGTCGCCCTGGATCGCGCCGGTGGAGAAGAAGTGCAGCACCTGCTCAGAGACGTTGGGGTTCGCCTTGGAGCCGACAATCGTCAGCTCGTTGAAGTTGACGGTGTTGGCGGGAATCATAACGTCACCTGCATGGTAGGTGGCAATCAGTGCGACCTTGCCGGTCTTGCGGGCCATCTTGCAGGCCTTCATCGGGGAGTCGGCAGCGCCGGAGCACTCCATGACTTCATCCGCACCGATGCCGTTGGTCAGCTCCAGAACACGCTGGACGGGATCCTCTTTCTCGAAGTCGATGCAGACATCCGCGCCCAGTTCACGGGCCTTTTCCAGCTTGGCGCCGCGGCCAACGACGATAACGCGGGCAGCGCCAGTGCCTTGCACTCCTGCATGGCGCACAGACCGATGGGGCCGGGGCCGATGACAACGCAGGTGCCGCCGGGGGTGACGCCTGCCATCTCAACGCCGTGGAACGCAACACCGGCGCAGTCGGTCATAGCGGCAACATCGTAGCTGACGTTATCGGGGATGATGTGCAGTGCGCTGGTCTTGTAGAC
>ENA-OQCU01000570-OQCU01000570.1-human-gut-metagenome-genome-assembly--contig:-NODE-570-length-16143-cov-2.265859_pt1 | contig 16143 bp, 29 predicted proteins | sample MGYA00242504_ERZ504590 | MGnify/ENA primary metagenome ERZ504590 (study PRJEB26092, sample SAMD00036318) | human gut metagenome | host: Homo sapiens | study: EMG produced TPA metagenomics assembly of... | reverse complement strand
ATATCATCGACATATTCCTGAATGGTTCTGTCAGAAGAGAATTTACCACTGTGCGCAATATTTAAAATTGCAGACTTTGCCCACGCACTCTTGTTGGTGTAATAAGCACCGATCTTCTTCTGTGCATTTGCATATGCACGGAAATCTGCAAGGATAAAGTAGCGGTCTGCCACCTGTCCCTGCTGTGGGTTTAACAGTGAGTTGTACAGTTCACGGAACAGTTCACGGTCATTGTGGGAGTATGTTCCGTCTACCAGCTGGTTGACAACTTTCCTGATATCCTCATCGTTGTTGTAGATATCATATGGGTTGTAATCATGATGCTGCTCATGTGCGATAACCTCATCTGCGCTCATACCAAAGATAAAGATATTGTCTGCACCGACTTCCTCGTACATCTCAACATTCGCTCCGTCCATGTTCCAAGTGTAATCGCACCATTTAACATAAACTTCATGTTTTCCGGTTCCTGGCATGCCTCTTTACTTGCTGTGGAAATCTGTTCGCTGACATCTGCTGCCGCAAAAATCCACTCTGCAATGGATACACGGTAGTCCTCAATGAACACAACCTTGATCTTTCCGTTGATGGATGGATCATTATTGATTACATCCGCAACAGTGTTAATCAGCTTAATGGTCTTCTTTGCCGTACGATATCCGGCTGCAGCCTTTGCTCCGAAGATAAAAGTTCTCGGATAGAAATCCATGCCCGGATTTTCCTTGATCTGGTTGTACAGATACATCACATGCAGGATATTCATAAGCTGTCTCTTATACTCATGCAGTCTCTTAACCTGTACATCAAAGATAGAATTCGGATCGACTTCGATACCATTGTGCTCCTTGATATATTTTGCCAGACGGATCTTATTCTGCTTTTTGATCTCCAGAAATTCCTGCTGTGCTTTCGGATCGGTTGCATATTTTGTCAGATCCTCGACCTTCGCAAGACTTGTGATCCAGTCTTTTCCGACATGCTTTGTTACCCAGTCTGCAAGCAGTGGATTTCCATGTGCAAGGAAACGTCTCTGTGTGATACCGTTGGTTTTATTGTTAAATTTCTCCGGAAACAGTTCATAGAAATCACGAAGTTCCTGCTTCTCAAGAATCTCTGTATGCAGTCTTGCCACACCGTTGACAGAATATCCGGCAACAATTGCAAGATTTGCCATCTTCACCTGTCCGTCGTAGAGAATTGCCATCTTGCGCACCTTCTCCTCATTATCCGGATATTTTGCACGGATCTCTTCCACGTCCAGCGGACGCATACTTACCGTCAATGTGAGAAAATTCTGCGGAACATACTTGTTTGCTTCAATGCCAAAAAAGTCATGCAGTTTTTCTGTATAGTTTAAATACACAGGACTGAAACAGCGGCACATAGACCATCTCGTATTCTTCTGTGATGCAAATGTGTGCTGGTATTCCGCAATTCGATAATCTTTTCAAGGTTCAGCCGCAGGGGCGCTTTTCTGTTCGTAAAGACCTTTTCGATACAATTCTCAAGGGATAATGTTCGGTTCGGATTATCCTTGTAATAGATTGACCTTTCCCCCTGCGTGTTCATCATATGTGCCTTAAGCAATAGCTCCCAAGCATTACAAATGAACATAGAGAATCCTTCGATGCGGTAATGAATCGTTGGCTTGTTATACACTTCAATCGCCATCAAAAAGGACTCGATTGATTTATCAATAAGACGGTTCACTGTGTTTTCCAATGCTTTCTCCTTACTGTTCCATAGTCTAAATTCTGTTCCTTTGAGTTTCGTTCAGTAGAGAAGGGCTATTTTTTACAGTCCCCTGCACAGGCCGACGGCCTTGACTAAAACCAATGGGTGTAGCCTGTGACAAGCCCTTCGATTTGGATGTCATCAAGCGCAGGCCCACTGTACATCTTTGGCCGGTAGGCACTGTTGGCGGGGACTAATGTGATGGTGCTGCCGTCATAATATACGCGCTTGAGGGTGGCCTCTTCCTCGATGCGAACCGCGGCAATCTTAGGTACTGACTTGTACATTGGTTGTTTTATTACTCTTACTCCGGTTGCACCGCCAGCAGAGGGTTTGCAGATTTTCTTCGGTCGTCAGACCGCCTTTGGAAACTGGTACAATGTGATCAATCTCCAGCAACAGGTGCGGTTCTGCTTCGGTGGAGGCCCCACAGTATTTGCAAGTGAAGTGATCGCGCTCCTTGATGTGCTGGCGCAGTTTGCTGGTCATAAGTGCTCGTTGCCCGGCCACAGTTTTGCTGAACTTGATCTTTTCGGACAAATAGATGACAAAGCGATTTAGGTTGTCAATGTCCATAACAACATCGTAGGTCGTGCCGTATTGCCGCCCGCACTTGTGTATTTAAACTCATATTTCGGGAAGTACAGCGTACTGAAGTCCACTTCCTCGAAGCCAAGGTTCTTCTCTAGCTTCTTCTGGTTAAACTTTTTTGATAGCCCAAGGAATATCTGAAGAAATGCTCTCCAGAATTGCAGTCCGCTCAGCCATTTTAAAGCAACCTTGCCGTCTTCTGCTGCAGAAAAATCATTCAAAGCGGCTTCGAATTTTCCAAGAGTTTCCTCATCGGCTTTAATGCCGAAATACTTGCAGATGTACTTGAAAGGCTCTTTTCTCGCATTGTCACAAACGGTGCGGGAGCACTCGTAAATATAGGGGGCCATATACCTGCTTTTTACAGCGCATCTCGCTTGACATTCCAACGGCTATTATCATGGTAAACTGCTTCACCGTAGTCGGCACGATTTACCACAAGCGCAGTGCTTTTCAGATTCTCAATATGGTCGTTCAGATCGTTGCAATCATGAATATGAGTTTGTAATTTTTTCTTTAATATGTATTAAAATTTTTCGCTCTTAAAATAAAGAGCAGCATAGATTTGATAAATAATAGCAATCACAGCTAAGACTAACAATAGAGGCCACGCTAAACCAGCAAAGCAAAATAAGGAGTAAAACAAGATCATCCCGTTAAAGTGTTCATTGCAAGCACATCCTTTTTCATATAGCTTAATTTGTTGCGGTCAGATAAAAGAGAGTTCCTCTTGTGTTTTGGTAAGCAGTATGGCTACTTACAACTTCCTGCACAGGCCAACAGCTTTGCCTTCGATGGTGATGGTGTTCATATCTTCGCCGATGCGCAGGATAGTCGGAAATGTGGGGTTTTCGGCGCGGAGTTCGATGTGGTCATCGAACAGAAACACGCGCTTGAGGGTGGCCTCGCCATCGATCAGGACGGCAGCGACCTCGCCGTTCTCTACCATCGGCTGGCTGTGAATGGCTACGACATCGCCGTCTTTGATTTTTGGCTCCATGCTGTCGCCCTGGCACAGCAGCGTAAAGTCGGCACGCCATATGCTGGGGACTTCATCGTAGGCCTCGACATTCTCCTCTGCGAGGATGGGTGTGCCGCAGGCGATCTGCCCCACACGCGGGATGCGGTCCCGCTTCGGCAGCGGCTGGAACCCGGCGGGGATGGGGGGCTTGCTGTCTGGTTCCCAGCCCATGAGGTATGCGGGCGAAGAATTAAGCGCCCGAGCTATTTTTTTCAGTATGTCGGCGGGAACTTTTTCAATATCGCCTTTTTCGTATCTGTAAATTGTTGCCGGTGAAAGGTTTACTTTTTCGGCAAGTTGTTCAGCTGACATGCTCAACTTTTTGCGCTGAAGTTTTATGCGTTCGCCTGTAGTCATGATGCGCCTCCTATGACATAAGAATACACTAATACTTGCACTTTTGCAAGTAAATAATTCAAAAAATCTTGCAAAAGTGCAATAAAATGCTTGACTTGCATTATTGCGAGTGTTATTATAATGTCAAACCCGCATAAATGCGAGTTCGGAGGTGAGATTTTAGATGGCAGATAAGATGCAGATGTTAAAACAGAAAATCAGTGCCGCAAATTTGACTGTGGATGAACTCGCAGTTCAGATTGGTATGAACCCTAGCACATTTTACCGGAAGACAAAAAGTGGCGTGGACGCATTCACTGTTGGTGAGATGCACAACCTTGTGGACGCCTTAAAGCTGACTGGCAAGGAAGCAAAGGATATTTTTTTGGGCTAGTTCTCGCATTAATGCGAGAAAACATCGTGTGTCCACCTTGGACACGCCAACAAGGAGGTGAACGCTATGCTGCAAGATGAACAGCGTGAGCAGGACAGTCTGCTTGCGTGGTTTGGCGATGGCCTGTACGATAAACCGTCACCAGCTCCGCAAAGAGATGCACCGCACAGCTGCGGACTACTGGCCCATGTCTTTCTTCATGTCGGGGAGACGCTGATTGCCATATCGATTTATGAGTTCCTGCTGCGCTTTCTGCCGGAAATCATTCAGGCAGTTGCCGCATTGCTGTGAGGGATGGGCTGTAATCATCACCAGCTTTTCAAGCTCTTGAATGCTTTTGTCTATATCGCTGTCAGGCGTACATAAAAGCTGCGCCGATGCTATTGATGCCAACAAAGCAAAGCGGTATTCCTGCGGGTCTTCAACCCAGCGCGCATAGGTGGACAGCACCAGCGAGCAGGCACTGTGTAATTCTGCGCGGCGCTGCTGCTCTACCGCTGTTTTGCGTGCCATGTAAGCACCGACAAAGACGCCGATAACACCGAGGGTGCCGCTGACCGCAGTAGGAAGCAATGATAACCAATCCATTTTTATACACGTCCTTTCTGCCGTGATTATAGCACAGCGGGGATACAAGCTACAAGGAGGTAAGCATGGCACGCGAAAAGCAAGGCTACCGGGATGCGCTGGAGCGCATCCGGCATGAGGCTGCGGGCGAGCTGGTGACAGTGCCCGAGGCCGCACACATCGTTTACGGCACAGACCCCTACGCCGCGCGCAAGGTCTGCCGTAATTTTGAGGGATGGATCGGGGCCGGGCGCGACAAGCGCATCCCGGCCACCGCGCTGGCAAGACAGATCTGCTGATGACAACGGATGATCTGGCCTGGGTGCAATCCAGGCTTAGGAACTGCACCAACGCCCGCCGCCAGTTGAGAATCTGCGCCGAGTGTCTGAGCGTGGCCGAGGACACGCTGCTGGAGCGCCTGGGCTATACAAGCCTTGACACATTCCGCGCGGCGCACCCTCAAAACAAGCAACCCGTCTGCCCGCCTGTTGAGCGCATCTACAACCCTGTGCCGCCGGAGATGATGATGGAGAGCATCCTATACTACTACGGCGGCGCGCCGATCAGTACCGTGCGCAGCATGATGGGCTACACCCAGACCGTGACGCCGGAGGCAATCCGGCACAGAGTATGCAACTGGAAGAAGAAACACCCGGCGCTTGCCGCCGGTATGCCGCGCAAGCGGCCAAAACCGAAAAAGGAGACCAAGCCCATGAAAATGACCTATGATGAGGCGGGGCTGCCCGCCTACGCCTACGCCAAAAGCCCCTACACCGGTGCCGTGGTTCGTATCGTGCGCGGGGAGCGTGCCCTGTTTGGCATGAACAGCCAGACATGTATAGACGAACTGAAGCATCGCTGCTGGTGTTAGCCGTGCCCAAGCCGCCGCTATGTACAATGGCGCGATGTGCGGTTGGGGCACACCCTACTCAGATCCTAGCAATTATAATGAGGCCGGTGTCTACATCGGCCCGGAAATGGAGGATAAACATGGAGAAGAATGAGACCCCCAAAAACCTCGCCCTGCTGACAGCTGACGAGGTCACGCTCAGCATCCTGGAGGTGGACGCCGAGGGCGTGCGCATCAAGCTGTGGCCGGATGTCAACGCCGTGCGCGCCCATCTGGAGGAGTGCTGTGAGCGTATGCCCGGCGGGCGGGCTGGCTACAGTGTACGGCACTACGTTTGTGGGCGGTATCTGTACTGCGCCGTGGCCCTGGCCGACATCACAAAGGATGCCCCCTGCCCCAGCACCTACCGCGTGAGCAGCGATGCGCCAACCAATGAGGCAGACGGCAGCTTTTTGGCCGCTGCCGCCGCCTGGAGCATCGGCGCGGGGGTGCTGAATCTGCCGCCGCTGCGCATCCCGGCCAGCAAGGTCCACATCGTTCCCCAGGGCAAGCCCGGCACCAACATCATTGAGCGCTACGTCCTGGACGACGCCCTCACTCTGGACGACATCACCTACAACGGTGACGGCAGCGTGGCATCGCTGAGGGTGCGCAAGCGTGATGGGAGCGTGATTACATGGCAAGCCAGCTGATCGCCCATGTGGCCGCCTGGTACATCCCAACGGGCCAGCCCTTAGTCAACGACATGGACGGGCTGACGATTGACGGTGCGTATCGCCTGGAGGCCCAGCGGATGCATTCCGAGCTGGAGCGCCGCGCGCGGGGGCAGCCCCTATGCGTGGAGATCGACATCCGCCCGGTGAAGAACAAGCGCACACTGGATCAGAACCGCCTCATGTGGGCGCTGCTGAACAGGCTGGCGCTGGCGTTGAGCGGCGACACGCCCGGCGGGGTGACCGCCGAACAGTGCTATCTGGACTTGCTGGGCGAGTTCGGCGCGGAGGTGGAGACCTGGCGCGTGCCGGTCAAGGCCCTGCCCGCCCTGCGCAACACATACCGCGTTGTGCAGAAGGTGGAACTGCTGGACAACGGCTATTGCATGGCCCGCCTCGGACTAGGCAGCAGCAGCTTTGACCGGCAGCAGATGCACGATTTCATTGAGCGCATCTTTGACCGCCTGAGCGAGGCCGGCGTGGACGACGCCGAGACAACCGAGCAATACCGAGACTGGAGGCGTGCCGATGGATTGCATTAAGTGCAACAGCAGCCAGGTGCGCGTCATCGACACCCGCGCCAAGGGGACCCGGCGGATATACCGCCGCCGCGTCTGCATGATGTGCGGCTGCCGCTGGACGACGGTGGAGCTGCCTGTTGGTGATGTGCGCCAAGCGGTGGATGCCGTCAACGGACTGGAGGAGCGCCATGGCAAAAAGCATACTGCAAAACGATAAAGAGTGCTACCTGTGCCGCAAGCGCTACAATCTGCGCACCACGCGCGGCCTGGAGGAGCATCACATCCTATTCGGGCGCGGACGGCGCGCGCTGAGCGAGCAGTACGGCCTGAAGGTCTGGTTGTGCCACGACCACCACAACGAGCCGCCCCTGGGCGTGCATTTTGACCCGGCGGCCCGGCGGGTGTTGGAACAGGCAGCACAATTTGCTTTTGATGAACTCCACGGCCCCGGCAGCTTCGCCGAGGTGTTTGGGGAAGAAATTTAGTTTTTAGGAGGATGCAAACGATGAATGTATGGTATAAGCCCAGGCTGCAAAGCGTCGATAACATTATTAAGACGCAAGTTTTGGGCGGAGAAGTAAGCCCCAAACAGATTGATGCCGTCCATGAAGAGGCGCTGGATGTCGTCCTCGCGGCGCTGAACAGCGAGGCGGGACTCTCTAACCTGGATACCCCCTTTTTGTGCGCGGCTCTGCATTTCTGGCGCGATGAACTGATCGAGAGGATGCGTAGAGAACACCCTGACGACCTTGAGGCCGAGAAGGCCGCTTATATTTTGATGAAGCGGCATTATCAGGGCGAGTGCGTAAAAGTTGGAGGTGATGAGTAATGCCCCAGATCGTAAACAAAAGAGTGTGCTGGAGATGGCGATGGGCGCGATTGCTGAAATCACCGATTACGAGGTTGAGCGGGTCGTGGCCAACATCATGGACCCCAACACCAACGCCACGGCCAAGCGCAAGATCACCATCACGCTGACCTTTGCACCGGACGACTACCGCCAGCAGATCGGCATGGACGCGCAGGCAAAGACCACCCTCGCGCCGATCCAGCCGGTGCGCACGTCCCTGTGCATTACCAAGGCGCGGGACGGCAGCCTGCTGCTGGCCGAGATGACGCCGCAGGTCCCCGGACAGGTAAACATGGACGGCGATGAGACACCGATGCCCGCAATGGCCCGCGTGGGCCGTGCCGGGTATTAACATACAGAAAGGACAAAGACAATGGAAAACAGCTTTTTAAAAGACGCTATTAACCGCATTGTGGAGCTGGCGACCCCCTTCACCCTGGAAACGCGCAACGGGCATCAGTTCTGCTCCGCCGATCTGCGCGAGGTCAAGCCGGAGGTTGAACTCCCGGCACGGTACTCGGTGGATACTCTGGAGGCGCTGGTCAAGCTGATCCGCACCGAGGGCGTCGCCCAGGCACCGCAGCTGTATGTGCGTGTGGACAGCGCCCGGCGGGGTCGTAGTGGACAGCACCTATACGGGCCGCGACTACGCGATCTACAGCCGCCTGCCGCTGTATGAGGCCGTGAGCGATGTGCCGAGCATTTCTGTCAACCAATACATGAGCCAGGAACACGCCGTTATCGAACTGCAAAGCCTGTACGCTGTCACCGATGACCGTGACTACCTGCTGGCCCTGCTGAGCCGCATCGACGTGAATCAGGGCGTGTCCAGTGTGGACAACGGGATCAGCCAGGAGGTCAGCGTCCGCACCGGCGCGGTGCTGAAAGAGCAGCAGACGGTGCAGCCCATCGTCCACTTGCAGCCCTACCGCACTTTCCTTGAGGTCGAACAGCCTGCCAGCGATTTCCTGCTGCGCCTTGACAAAGAGGGCCGCCCGGCACTGTACGAGGCTGACGGCGGGGCGTGGAAGTTGGAGGCCAAGCGCAACATCGCCGCCTATCTGGGCGAGCAGCTGGCCGATCTGGTGGAGTGCGGCAGTGTGGTGGTGATGATCTGATGCTGAACGTAGTTGCATTGCAGGGCCGCCTGGCCCGGGACCCGGAGCTGCGGCAGACCAACACGGGCAAGCAGGTGGCGACATTCACCCTGGCCGTGGATCGCGGGCGCAGGGACGCCAACGGCAAGAGCGTGGCGGACTGGATACCCGTCATTGCATGGGAGCATGCCGCCGAGTTTGCCTATAAATGGCTCACTAAGGGCCAGATGGTAGCGGTGGATGGACGGCTGCAGAGCCGCACCTACACAGCCAAGGACGGCACCAACCGCACCGTGCTGGAGGTTGTGGCCAACAACATCAATTTTTGCGGCAGCAAGGCGGACAACGCAGGGGCTCTTTCAGCTCCCACTGAGGGGCCCAGAGTGGGCGCGCCCGCACCGGAGTACAGCCGCGGGCCGGGTGACGACTTCGCCATGATCGAGGATGAGGGCGACCTCCCCTTTTAAACGTTGAAGAATTGAAAAATGACCTTGCAGGGATGCGCCGACAAGAGCGCGGCGCACCCCTGTGTTAAGGTCAGCCATTTTTAGAAAGGCAGAACCTATGGACAATCCTGGATTTTTTCGCCATTCTCCCCGCCTCGGTGCGGTATGATCGGCGGCTGAAGCCCGCCGAAAAGATTTTTTACGCAGAAATCACCTCTCTGGCCGACAAGACGGGCTGCTGCTACGCGAGCAACGCCTACTTCTGCCCGCTGTACGACACAACGGAGCGCACAGTCCAGCGCTGGGTGAAGCACCTGCAGGAGCTGGGCTATGTGGCCGTTAGCTACGCCCGGGACGGCGCAGCTAATCGGCGGTACATTTCCCCGCTGGTCGGCAGCGTGCCGGATGTCTGCGCCGAAAACCACCCCGACAAAAATGTACGGGGAGCGACACCCGATGTCGGCGGGCGACAAAAAATGTCGCACCCACCCCGACAAAAATGTCGCCTACCCCCCGACAAAAAATGTCACCCAGAACAATACAAGAATAATAATACAAGAGAGAATAATACGCGGGCGGGCGCGCGAGAGAGCGTCCGGGATGTTCTCCGGGAATCCTTCCCGTGGAATGAACGGCTGACGGAGGCCCTGCTTGCATTTGAGGAGTCCCGGGCCGCGGGCAAGCATCCGCTGACCGTCAACGCCGCGTCGCTGGCCTGCAACAAGCTCAACCAGCTGGCCGACGAGGCTGGCGTGCGTGACCGGTACGGCTACATGGCCGCAGTGCTCGAGCAGAGCATCCTGCGCGGATGGGAGGGGCTGTTCGCCCTGAAGGACGATTTTTGTGGATGCCGTCCCCACTCAGCGCCCCGCCAGCACGGAGGACCGCCCGCGGGAGATCGGGCCGGACACCGACATACTTGATTTTTTTGTGAGGCTTTTGAATGGAACGTGCAACTATAAGCCGACAGCAGCAGACGCAGCGGGCGTTCCTGGGCGCGGCGCTCATGGACCCGGCCCGCGCACGGGAGTACATCATCAAGCTGGTGCCCGGAATGTTCGACGAGGGCGTGAGCCGCGCGGTGTTCAGCGCGGTGCAGCAGCTCACCATGGCCGGGGAGCCGGTGGACGTCATCACGGTCATCAACCGGGCATCGGCGGGCCGCCCGGCGGATGAGATCAGGCCCGGCGTTGTGGCAATGGCCGAGACCTGCCCCAGCGTCTCCAACATCGGCAGCTATGCGGCGCAAATTTTGGAGGACTACCGCTACTCGCTTTTGCAGGGCGACCTGATGAAGTGCATGGCCAAGGATGCCATGGACAGCGACGGCGTCTGCCGCCAGCTGCGCCGCACGCTGGCGGTGCAGGATGCCATCCGCAGCACCCAGACCGACAGCACGGCCCGGGACTTTGACGCGGTGCTGGATTCCGCGCTGGCCCGGCTGGATGAGCCGGACGACAGCCTGAAACTGGGATGGCCGGAGCTGGACCGGTACGGTGTCTTTGGTCGGCAGCGCGTCTGCGTTGTGGCCGGGCGGCCCGCGTGCGGCAAGACGGATTTCTCGCTGAATCTGGCGGCCCGGCTCTCGAAGCGGTACAAGGTTTACTACCTCACGCTGGAGGAGACTGCGGAGGCACTGATGGACAGGATCCTGTCCAAGGTTGCGCGCATCGACTCCGGCAAACTCACCAACAAGAGCCTGGCCCCGCGTGAGCGGGAGATCATCAACAATGCCGCCGCCCGGCTGCGCCAGCATCACAACATGATGCTGGACGCCGACAGCAACCTGACGATTGACGGGTTGGAGGCCAAGCTCATGCAGTACAAGCCCGACATCGCGTTCATCGACCACATCGGCCTGCTAAGTCCCACCGACCCGCGCCAGACCGAGTACCAGAGCATCCGCGAGATCACCCGGCGGCTGAAGGTGGCCGCCATGAAGATGGGCATCGTGGTTGTGGAGCTGTGCCAGATCAACCGCGCCGGCGTGAAGGGCAACGAGGGCCGCTTCTGCAATCTGGAGGACCTGCGCGGCTCCGGCACGATTGAGCAGGACGCCAACAGCGCGATCTTTGTGGAGAACCGGCGCACCGAGGACAGCAAGGAGCTGCGCGGCGAGGATGCCTATCAGGATACCGCCGTGATGTATGCCAAGAACCGCGAGGGGCCGACGGGCGTTGTGTCCATGAGATGGCAGCCCCAATACCATCAATGGCAGCCGACCCCGAAAGAGGAATACGAAGAAATCGACCAGATGAACTGGCCACAATAACACCCGCCGCCCCGGCGGGACAGGAGGATTACTATGATCAGCATTGCAATTATCAACTTGAAGGGCGGCGTTGGCAAAAGCGTCACCGCCTGCAACCTGGCCGCCGAGCTGGCCGCCAAGAGCAAGAGCGTTCTGGTGGTTGATCTGGACAAACAGGGCAACACGAGCAAGTTCTTCGGCGTCCTGGACTACGACAGCCCCAGCGTGGCCGAGGTTATGCTGGGCGAGGACGACATCCTGGCGGCCATTGTGAAGGGCGTCGATGTTTGGGGCGTACATCTGCTGCCCTGCGATATGCGAATGCTAAAGGCCAACCGCACGATACTGATGGACAACGGCCCGCGGCAGTTCCATCTGCGGGACGCGCTAAAATGTGTGGCCGGGGACTACGACTACTGCATCATGGACTGCCCGCCGGACTTGGACATGGGCAGTATTAACGCCCTGTGCGCGGCTGACTGGGTCATCATCCCGGTGGATTGTGACAGGTGGGCCTGCGACGGGATGCAGGAGATAGTAGAGCAGATCGAGCAGGTGCAGGCCTACTACAACCCGCGCTTGAAGATCATGGGTGCGCTGATGACGAAGTACCGCCGCACCCGGTACGCGGAGGACATCATCGTTCAACTGTGCGCGTCGGGAATCAGCGTGCTGGAGACCGTCATACGCTACACCGTCAAGGTCAGCGAGGCGGCGCACGCGGGCATGCCGCTGTTGGAATACTGCCCGGACTGCACGGCGGCGGTGGATTACAGGGAGCTGACGGAAGAAGTCGAGCGGATCGTGTCCAATATGGACACAAAGGAGGGCTAAGCGATGAGTAAGGGATTTTCTATCAACGACATTCTCGGCGACACAAAAGCCAACGCCCCGGCGGGTCAGAAAATGCAGGTCGTCATGCTGCCAGCGACAGACATCGAGCCGAACCCGGAGAACAGCATCTACGAGATCGGGGATGTGTCGATGCTCAAGGCGGACATTGCCGAGCGGGGCCTTCGCAGCCCGCTGGAGGTGCTGCCTGCCAAGGGCGGCAGGTACATGTTGATCGCAGGGCACCGCCGCTGGACGGCCTGCCGGGCACTGACTGCCGAGGGCGTGGCCGGGTTTGAGGTCCTGCCCTGTGTTATCCGCCAGAGCCAGGGCGAGGATGACGACCTCATCGCGCTGATCACCTCCAACGCCACGGCGCGCGAGTTGACAGACGGTGAGCGGCTCCGCCAGTACCGGGCACTCAAGCAGGCACTCGAACGCAAAAAGGCGGCGGGCGCGCTCGATGGCCGCATCCGCGATGAGATGAGCCGCATCACCGGCGATGGCACCGGCACGCTGGGAAGATTCAACGCGATTCTCAACAATTGCACAGCCGAGGTTGTGGAAATGTTGGAAAAGGGCGAGATCACGATGACCAGAGCCTACGAGTGCAGCAAGCTGTACAAGGTGCAGCAGGTGGAGTACGCCGAAAAACAAGTACGCCAGTATGCCGCCCATCACCGATATGGTCCCGGCGGGCGGCCATCAAGTATCTGGTCGAGTGCGGTCTGGCCGACCAGCTGAAGAAGCTCGACTACGTTCGCAAGAGCGAATGGGAACTACGCTGACCGCTGGGCTGGATACTCACAAGATGGAGCCGGTGACGCTGGATCTGACTGAGAGTGAGACGGATGCGCTGTTAAACATTGAGCCTGATGGTTATTACGGCTTTCGCGTGAGGATGCTGGATCCGGCGGATACAAACGAGGTTGTTGCCGAAAACTTACTCTCTACACAAGAGTTGTTCGATGCCGCTAAGCGTCTGTACATCAACAAGGACGATCTGGCGGCGTACAAGGCCGAGGTGAAGGGTAAGCGTGATCAGGAGCGTGCCCGGCAGGAGGAGACCGAAAAGTGGCAGGAGCTGGCCCGGCAGGAGCTGGAGGCGTTTGACAGCTGGCCGCTTGTGACAAGGCTGAAGGACCTGGGCCTGACGATCCGTGAGCGGAAGATGGCAGACGGCGGGCGGCTTATCATTGCCGTGGACGATCTGGTGCGCTGGCCCGGCCATGTGGATGGCTTCCCATACCGCGAGTGCTTCGCGGTGCGCCTCGGGCCGAACGGCGAGCGCGCAGGCCGGGACGGAGACATCAATGCGCAGGAATGGTACAAGCGCTGGTACAGCACCGGCGCGGGTATTGAGGGCTACATTGCCGAGGACATCGAGAGGAGTGAGAAGAAGTGAAGTGCATGTACAACCAGAGCAAGCGCGGCCTGCCGTCCGATGTGCGGACGCTGGCGCTGCGGGTTGCCAAGGAGATGCTGGCGCTTGCCTGCCAGATCGTGCAGGCCGCCACCGGGGATAAAACGATTGTGGGGAGGAACTGAGTTTTACTGATTGGTTTTGTATGTCATGAAAGAATCAAGGGCTGTGAACGTGAAAATCGTAATTAGGTCGATTGAATGTAGAATATCCGGCGATTCACCTATTTGATGAATGTGTACAGGCATCGAAAATTCATTTTCAAGGTCATCATTTAGTGGCGGAAAGTAATGCGTGTGGGCACCGTATTTTTTGAAATGCAACTTTGTCCCGTCATAGATTCCGCCAATTTCGTCACCAGAAAAAACATCTGCCCCAGTTGTATAGTAGGGGGATACATGAACATAACAATGTGTCCCATGTTCTGTTCGCAGCAGGAACATATCCCTGCGAGGTCAGAAATAGGTTGTTGGCCTTTAGCTGTTCCTCAGTTGATCGGGGTCTGCCAAATGCGTTACTTTCCATGTGTACAAGCCTTAATGAACACGGCCCTGTGTTAAGCATAGGCGTAGATAAAGAATCACTGTGTTCTATAAACTTATCACGGTAATCACAAACACTGGCGTCAATTTGCCTGCCGTATCGGATAAAAGGCTTATATAAAAATGTGGCATGCTCTGGTAAGGAGGAAATGTTCTTTATGACCGAATGCAAGCAGCTTCCAAAACTTTTGGGCGTAATACCACGCTTGTCATCTTTTCCAATCTCTCCAATATAAAATCTTGTAAAATCGTTTAGAAATATTTTGGAGTTCTTGAAAAAATCGGAGGCTTCAATTTGAAGCTTGTCGCTGACATCGTGATATTTTTACATGCGCGGTCAACGGAAAAAGCGGCCCCATTAAATGTAACTCGGTCAGAAATTGCCGCTCTTTCATCAGCATTGAAACGGCGTCAACTTTGTCTAAAAGCCCAATATAGCTTTTATAAACATATTCGAGCTTTGTGTAGTTCATATGGATTGAATCATTGTCAATAAACGCTTGATATTTATCATCAATTATTTCGCGCGGATTTTCCATTTTAAACACAACCTCAAGGAGAATTTTATGTACGAGAATTTGTGTGACGAATTACTATCTATTATACCAAATATATCGTGGGATGTGGAAGGGGTTGAGGCAATAAAACGAGCTGTTAAAATTTTGTCTTCACTGCAAGAGGAGGAAGCCCATGACCGACGATGAGAAGAAGCGCTGGCTGTGGCGGTACCGGGGGAGCCTGGAAAAAGAAAAGGCGCTGCGTGCTGATCTGCAGGAGCAGGAATCCCGAGCCGTCAAGACGACCGCAGCGTTGACCGGGATGCCGGGCGGAGGCGGTGACGGCCAGACACTGGCCCGGGCAGTCGAGAGCATTGTGGAAGCCCAGCAGAAGCTGCAGGTGCAGATCAATGTCTGCGGGGCCGTGCGGCGTGAGGTCGTGGCGGCAATCGACCAGGTGCAGGACGAGCGGGATCATACGATTTTGTACCGGAGGTATGTGCTGGGGCAGCGGTTTGAGGAGATTGCCGTAGAAATGAACCTGGAGTATCGCTGGGTAAGGCGGCTGCATAAGAAAACTGTCGCTTCCTTGTCGATATTGTAAATTGTTGCATCGCAAATGTATTCGTCGCAGTCTTACCAGAAATAAGTTGATTTATGATGAAATATATGGTATTATGTTATAAACATAAATTTCTTGTGAGGCAAAAATGCAGACAGTCTATTTCTATTTTGATGACTCTGGAACTTTTCATAAAAATGAACCGAGTGGGTATTTTTTATATGCGGGCTATGTGTTTTGCAATGTCAATGATAGAGACATTGCAAAACGCAAATATATTAACGCCAATAAAAAGATTCGCCAAGCGACAGGCAAAACAGGTGAGCTAAAAGCATCTGTTTTAGAGGCAAAGTACAAGAGGGCTCTTTTCAACAGTACAAGATCATATGAAAGCGTGTCGGCTGCTGTTAATCTTAGCAGAATTTATGACCATATCCTAGAGAAAAAGAAGTCGCGTTGTCGTTACAAGGATTATATCCTTAACTTTGCGTTAAGAGAAAATTACAAGAGCTTATTTCCAGAGGAATTATCAAAAGTGATGAAGATATTATCATTGAAATTTGTATTGATGAACAATTAACTGCCACAAACGGATACTACAGTTTAGAAGATTCCATTTGGGAAGAGCTTAAACATGGCATCGCAAACTGGGACTATGGGATGGTTCATCAGAATGTCTTTAGTCAAGATGTTTCTGTCCATATCCATTATTGTGATTCTTCCAAATATTACTTAATTCAAGCAGCTGATATTCTTGCCAACAGAATTTGGACATCCTATCGAGTTGGAAACCCGGGCAAAGCTCTGTATGATAGAGACAAGCAAATAGCACACCCACAAGAACCTCACTGCAAAGGAGAACATTATGCAACGATTTGACCTGAACCAGAACTGGGAATATCTTGAAAGCAGCCTGC
>ENA-OQCU01000568-OQCU01000568.1-human-gut-metagenome-genome-assembly--contig:-NODE-568-length-16176-cov-4.254159_pt1 | contig 16176 bp, 21 predicted proteins | sample MGYA00242504_ERZ504590 | MGnify/ENA primary metagenome ERZ504590 (study PRJEB26092, sample SAMD00036318) | human gut metagenome | host: Homo sapiens | study: EMG produced TPA metagenomics assembly of... | reverse complement strand
CATTGTTGTCCCACAGCAGTCCCACGTCAACCATCACAGTCTCCCCCATTGGGTTCATATGGTATACGCCGTCCGTTTTCATGGCGCGAACGTTGACCCAACGGCTGTCGCGTTCAAGGTTCCCATGCCACGACTCGTATTGGGTACGCAGATACTCCTCCGGCACACGGTCGCTCTCGACGCGGGTCATGTTGCGTTCCAGCAGCTCGTCCAAGGACACGTCGAACGTCACGGTTTCGACATGCGCCTTATGCCGTGAGGCGATACGCACCTCGTCCACGCAGAATCGCGGGTTGACATGCTGCGAGTCGCTGATGACGTTCACGCCTTTGGCAAGCAGGTCGCTGACGATGGTGTGAGCCTGTCGGACGAGGAGCCTGTTCATTTGTGGGTTCATGGTCTCATGCCATGCCTGACGGCCTCCCGCCATCATCGTGCGCAAACCGTCCAAGCTGACGATGACCGTGTTGGAATCGGCGTGCTGGCGTGCCCAAGTGCTCTTTCCCGAGCCGGGCAGTCCTCTCAAAATGGTCAGAGTGGTCAATTTCGAAGCCTTTCTTTACTTCAGTTCTCCCGAAACATGCGGACGAGTTCCGCTTCGGACACGGGGCGCATGTTCCACGCGTCCAATCCCACGTTGATTTCGTTGCGGTTCCTGAACTCATGGGGAGTGTTCGCATGGGTGTGACCGTGCAGCAATCGCATGTTCTCTCCCACTTGAGGAATCGCATACCGTCGAAGCTCCGGCTTCGCCCAATTGGAAGCCACGTTATCCGCTGTCGGTAGGTCGAAGTCCTCACGCCATTGGAAATGGCAGAGGAACATGGTCATAGTGGTTTTGTCGTCCGTTATGTCCGTCATGCCGATACGCCCGATTTCGCCGAACGCCTCGGTCAGCTCCTTGAAGCCCTTGCTCTTCCCGTACAGTACGTCGTCATGGTTGCCGAGAATCAGGTGCCGATTATTGCGAGTGCAGCGCAAGCTTTTGACATGCATGATGGCCTGTTGAAGACTCCATGCGCCTCCGCTGCATAGGTCGCCCAGAATGTAGAGTTCGTCGTTCTCCCCTACCGTTTCGTTGATGTGGTCGGTCACGTCCATGTCATGCTGGTACCAGTTGACGCAGTCCTTGACCTGCATGTGCGCTTCGTTCGCCTGTTGTTTGATGGTGTTGTCCGACGTGAATCCGGTTTTCGCATACCCCCGCAATGCGGCTACGAACGGGTGGGCGAAGTGGGTGTCGGAAGTGAAATATTTGGTCAAGTCCGGGTCTCCTTTCGTTTCCGGTCGGCTATGCGTGACGCATACGGTTTCACATGAAGTACGCTCGCACCTGCATTCTTTTGCCGTCCGAACGGTTGGACATTCTGTTCTTCGACGTCGCCGCGCTACGACGCCTGCTGGCCGGTGGCATGCCGGTCGAACAGGCCCGGGCCCAGGCGATCGCCCGGCATGTGCCGCCGTCCGTATGGCACCATGAGCTGAAGCTGGCCCGCATGGGCGACACGTCCCAACTGGGGCGGGTGATCATGCTGAAGCCGGACGATCTGACGTTGGACGTGTTCGCCGTCACGATTCGCGGCGTCGGACGATTCCAATTGGCCTCCGGCTGCCCGTTGCCGGCCAGATTGGAGTTCGATTGGGCGGTATTGTCCGATACGACGCTGACCCTGTATTAGGCGGCGAGCAGTGCGGCCAGCGCATCATCGGCGCTCGGATAGGATAGGTCGGGCCGATCATCACGCATCCATTCGACCGGGTTCAGGAAGCTGCGGCGGACGCTGCCTTTCGGCGTCGGCGGGTCGAAGAACAGCCGCGGCTGGCCGTAACGGCCTTCGTAGACGGTGTACAATGCGGTCGAATTGGACGTGTTGCCGTGGCGTACGACGCTGCATCCGTGACTGTGGGTGACGCTGATCGCATCGTATTGGCGGCGGATGCCCCATTCGATGACATCCAGATCATGCGGGTCGGCGGTGGTGATGCGCTTGCGCGTCGCGGCGCTCGTATTCTTCAAGCCCTGTCGTCTCATGCTCACGCTTATGCGTCCCCGTCCTTGACCTGGGATTTCAATCCCGGGTTTGCGGGCTAAAAAATCTCATAAACAGTCGCGGTCATAATCATGGCTGTGACTGGGACGCACATCCCGTGGCGGCCGTTTGGACGAGCAGATCGAGCAGCGCGTGTCTTCGCAAACCGTCTCGCAAACCAATCGGAATCCCCTCCAATCCGGTCATGATGCCAGCCATCGCGCCGGCCACGCATGCGGTCGTGTCCGTATCGTCACCCAATTCGACAGCCAGCCGCACGCACTCGTAATAGTCGGTCGTGTTGGCCGCGCACCAGAGGGCCGCCGTCTGCGTCGACGACACGAATCCGTCCGATCTGATCTCACGGCGCGGCATCCGCCATATCGGCCCCAACCCCTCACGGCTGATCGCCGTGCGGATCGGCTCCCCATCCAACAGTCGGCGCAGCAACCGCACCTGAAGCATGCAGGCTTGCATGCAGGTCGGATGCGCGTGGGTGATGGCGCTCACCCGTCCGATCGTATCGTCGTCCGCGTCACTGAACGCCAATGGTGCGACGCGCATGAGACTTCCGTTGCCCTGGCTGTTTTCGCCCGAACATCCCCGTCCGGTATGCAACGCCTTCGACGTGGCCAGCCCGCAGTCGAACACCTGCCCGTCGGGAGTATACAGACCGGCCGTCAGCCAATCCGCGAACCGGCGTCGCATATCCTCCACGTCCACTTCGCCGTGGTTGGCGATGAGACTGTGCAATGATGCCAGCGACAATGCGGTGTCGTCGCTCCAGGTGCCGGCCGGCTGATTGTGCGTGCCGTATGCGAGATAGCCGTCCACCCGGAACGTGTCGCGAAGTCTGAATTCGTATGGGACGCCCAACGCGTCTCCGACGGCCAGCCCGTACATGCAGGCCGCCAACATGCTGGTATGTTGCATGCGGGTCGCCTATGCGATCGGGAACGCATGGTTCAGTCGGCGGCAGCCAGAATGCGTGTCAACGCAGCACGCCCCTTGCCGGTCAGTCGGGTCGTGCGTGTCGCATGCGCGATGCCTTCCTTGTCGGTATAACTGCCGGTCTGCACTTGGAACCAACCGTTCTCGACGTACTTTTGTTTCGGTTCGTTGCGGAGCATGCCGGATTTATATAAGTAACCGTTATCCCGCAGCCAAGTGAACAGACGGCTGCGGCCCATACGGATGCCGTATTGTTCGAGATCGTGCGCGAGGGCGGCGATCGGCACGCTATCCGGAGAGGCGGTAATCGAGTCCGCGAACTCGACCTTCGGGCGCTGTTCGGCCAATTGGCGATCGCGCTCCTCGATCTTCCGTTTCGCGGCCAGCAACGCGCGGGCGATGAGCAAATCATCCGAATCGCCGGGGGCGGCGCGTACGACCGCACCATAGGCGAAATACTCATCCAACGCCTCTGCGCACTCCTTCTGATACATGACGATCAGGTCGCGGGCAGACGGGTCTTTGACGCGATTCGTGTCAATGGTCGCGAGCCACATGGCGAGCGTCTTGCGGTCGATGGCGAACATGTCGCGATCCCTGCCGTCCGCTCCAACCGTGGGTATGATACCCACGGTTGCCCAAGGCTGTCTTTTAAGACGTTGCACCTGTCCCGAGTATTCGATGCCGATGTTTCGACAAATCGGCTTCAACGCGACCAGATAGCCCGTATCCGCCTTCCGCGCCAACAGCTCGCGACCGTGGAAGCTGACCGCCACCGTCTCATTCATCGTCTGTTCCATTCCTCGTCCATTCTCCCTTTGAAGGCTTTTCATCGCGCTTATGCGTCTGTTCGGAATGAGAAAAGGCGGACGGCTTCACGTCGGAAGCCATCCGCCTTGCGAAAAAGAGATCAGGATTGCTGCTGGTTGGCGAGCATCTGCTGCTGGATGAGCACGCTGTTCGTCTGCGCCGTGTACTGCTTCTGCGCCATGTCCATGCTTTCCTCATGGCGTAGCTGGTCGGCGTCGGCGAACACGAGCTTTTCGATTTCACGGGCCAGCTGGGTGAGCTTGTCCTTTTCGAGGATGCTGACGGTGATGGTGTTGCCGCCGCCGGACGGGTCGCGGAACGTCAAACGCATGCTCATCGCATTCGCCAGATTCGCGGCCGCGATGAGCAGCAGGATCAGACCGGCGACGGCGCTGGAGCCGAACGTGCACAGCGCGGCGAACAGCCAGACGACGCCCCAGACGAGACTGCCGACGTTCATTTTCGAATCGGTCTCCACGCCCGCCACGTTGCGCAACGGAATGGTCTTCGTGTTCGACCCCAACGGAATCAGGCCGAACAGCGTGTTCGGACTTCTGTATTGGATGCGCGTGGCGGATGCCGCGATGCTGGTCTTCAGCCAGAACAGGATGACGCTCGGGCTGAAGCGGTCTCCGATGATGTTCTTCTCGCCGGGCGCGAACGTGAATTCGGTCATGGTCTCTTGGTTTTGCATGGGAGTCCTTTCTTTGGCTGGGAATGCTCTCCGTACGTAGGCTATGCGCGTCGCAAGCCGTATACGATGACGCCCTCATCGCGCACCCGGTCGAACAGCTCATGGCCGCGCCGGCTGGTCTCCACGGCCCGCATCACGGCCGCGGGCGCATCCGCGATGGTCTGGCGGCCGTGATTGGTGGCATCAGCCCACTTGTTCTGGATGACGGTCAGCTCGACCGGACGATCGGAATACAACGCGGTCGATTGGCGTTCAACGCGATGCGCCCGCACGTATTCGGCGGCCGTGTCTGCGATAGTTATGGTCATGGTGAACCGCTATGCGGTCGCCTCCAGCGTCGAACGAGCGAAAAACAGGTCCGTGGACCATGCGGGACGCATACCCGCCGATACGCGAATGAGGAGGCGGACGATGAGGGAACGCATGCTGACCGCGCATGGCGAGACGCGTAGCGTCGACGAATGGGCGCGGCTTAAAGGTCTGACGAAACGATCCTGACAATGCGGCTCGACCGTGGCTGGAGTCCGGAACGGGCGGTGGATACGCCACAGCGTGCGTATAAGGCGCGTCCGCGTCGAAGCAGTACGCATGTCCGGACGGTGTGAACGACCACGGTCCGGGAGATCGGCCGACATGGCATCCGTCAGCGAGGCCGCCATGCGCATGCGGCTCAAGAACGGGTGGAGCGTCGAACGCGCTCTGACCGAACCGCCTGTCACACGCGACCCGCTTGACATTGACGGCGAGAGCCTGAGCCTTAGAGGAGTGGACCCGACGTTCCGGCGTTCCGCGCTCCGTCGTCACCTCAAGACTGCGGCAGGGCTGGACGCGAAGGACGCCGTGTTTACGCCGACCGTCAGACAGCGGAAACGCGCGCCTCTGACCGCGCATGGCGAAACGCACAGCATCGCCGAATGGGCGCGCCTCAAAGGTTTGACCTACGAGGCTTTGGCCAACCGGCTCGATCGTGGCTGGAGTCCGGAGCGGGCCGTTGACACGCCCGTGCACCGGAAAACGCGTTCCGGCCGTCGCATCAAGGTCGGCGGGGACGCGCTGACAGTCGCCGAATGGTCGGAACGCAACGGCATTTCCCGATACACCATCACCGACAGGCTTGAGGCGGGCTGGGATCCCGTCCGTGCCGTCACCGAACCGGCCGACAAGCGCAAGCCGCGACACAGGGAGGCGCGATAGACGGGGACGTCAGACCGTATAGCGGCAGATTGTTTTTCGGCGCTGTACGTCAACTGGTTTCATGCGTCCCCGCCAGGCGCGCCCTGCGGAACATGATCATCCGCACGACGCCCACGATGAGGTTCCGCCGACACCTGACCGCAAGACGCGGCCGACGTCTGTCGGATGTTCCATGACCGCATCGATGGCATGGATGGGCGTTGACAATGACGAAGAGGCCTCGCCTCCGACGTTAAACGTCAAAGGCGGGGCCTCTTCGTCATGTCCTATAGGCTTTCCGTCAGATCAAATACCTGCGGATGACCCATACGGCCGCGATGGCGATGGCGATTCCCGTGCCCGCGATCACGGGGATGAGGCTTGCCGTACCACCGGTGCCGGGCAGATGGTTGGTTAACACGGACGGAGCCGGAAGATTTGCACCACTCCATGTCGCGACGGGCTTGGGGTACGCGGCCTTGGATGGCACCGTGGTCGGAACCCCGTCCACGGTGGTCACCGCATCCCACGTCAGGGTTGCGTCACCGTTGTGCAATAGCCCTTCTTGCCCGCGTTCAGACCCGTGTCTGCGTCACTGGTGTCCGGGTATGTGCCGTTTCGCATGTAATCCAATCTTGCCGTGTCGGATAGGCTGACCTCGAAGGCCACCTGGTAGGTGGAGTTGTCCGCCAGATCGCCAGGCAGCGCCACTTTGACGGTGCGGGTCTTCGCGTCATACGTGGCCGTGTAGCCGGAGGTCATGGTCTTGCCATCCTTGGTGACGGTGATGCCGGTGCCCTTGCCGTCCGCGAGGCCGACCGGATCGACCCATTTAGATAATGGATCGGAAATGACAGTGTTCCGCATGGTCACCGTGGCGATGTCGGCGGCTTTGACGTCGAGGGTGAGCTTATAACGGCCGCTCTTGGAGCCGGTCGCCAGACGCTTGTGCAGGTTGGCTTTCACGGTCGTCACACCGGTCTTCCGCCAGCTGGCCTTCAACGTGATGTCCCGGGTGACAGGCGTGTTGAAACCGTATTTCGTGCCGTCCAGATACCAGCCATCAAGCGTGTAGCCGTTACGGGTGGCGTTCGGTCGGGAAGCGGTCTTGCCGTTCTCCACGGTCTGCGAGGCGATGGCATTGCCGCCGTTCGTGTCGAACGTGACCGTATGCGAAGTGGCCTGCCACTGGGCATACAGTGTGGTGTTTGCGGTGAACGAAGTGGTGTCTCCCGCTTTCACATTCTGTCCCGTGCCGTCCGCCCGAGTGTTCCATCCCGTGAAACGGTATCCGCTGCGCGTGAACGTGCTTGTGGCGACTGGTTCGCACGTCTTTGTCGCGTTCATGCTGCCGGTGCCGCCGTTCGCGTCATAGGTGATGACGTGCGATATGAGGGCGATGACGTTATTGATTTCCTTGTCCGCGGTGCCTCGGACACTGACCACACCATCAGTCTGCTGGTATACCGTGCCATCTGACTGGTTGGACAGACCTACGAAGGCTGGTACGACGACGAGAAGGCCCTCTACGAGGAGGCGTTGAAGGACACGGACAACTATCCGAACCTCGCCGGCATGACCGCCTACCAGGTGTTCTGCGCCTACCCCGAGCTGTTCCATCAGATCGGCCACTATCTCAACATCGTCGATCCGAGGCTCAAGTACACCGGCTTCGGTACCAACTCCAACGACCAGAACTATTCCCTTTACGCTCACGCGCAGGAGTTCGACGAGTATCCGGAGACCACCGGCGAGCAGGCGTACGGCGTGGATGACTACATCCGTCAGCTCGACGAGTGGATCGCCGCGAACACGACCGACATGACGTCCCTCCAGAAAGCTCTCGACCAGGCCGTCGCCGCCCGCGACAAGGCGCAGGCCGCGTATGATGCAGCCAAGACGCGGGCTGACAAGTCCCGTTCCGCCGTGTCCGACGCGCACGCTGCCTACGATCGGGCCCAGGCTACGTTGACGACCGCACAGGCCACGCTGTCGGCCGCACAGGCCTCATATGACGCGGATGTGGCGAAGGTTGCCATGGCCCAAAAGGACGTGTCTGACGCCAAGGCCAGGCTCGACGCCGCCCGGAACACGCTGGCGGCCGCGCAGGCCGCGAAGACTGCCGCCGACGCTGCCGAAGCGCAGGCCAGGGCCGCGCTCGACTCGGCCGCGAAGGACGCGGCGGACGCGAGAACCGCCGTGACGACGGCCGAGGCCGCGAAGACTGCCGCGGACGCGAAGCTGGACGAGGCGAACAATGCGCAGGTCACGCTGGCGGCCGCGCAAGCCAAATTGGACAAGGCGACAGCAGTCGAGGCTTCGGCTAACCGTTCGCTTGCCGAGGCTTTGGCTGCCGTCGAAGAGGCCAAGCGTCGTCTGGCGCAGGTTCGTGACGCGAAGGCCCGTCTCGACGAGGCGAACCGTGTGCTGGATGCCGCGACCGCCACGCTCAATCAGGCTGCCAAGAACAAGGACGCGGCAGAGATGCAGGCTGCCACCGCCGGAACGTTGCTCGACAAGGCTTTGATCGCCCAGCGGGACGCGCAGGCCGCGTATGACAAGGCCCAGTCCGACAAGACGACGGCCGACGCGAATGTGACGGCCGCGAAGAATGCATTGGACAAGGCGTCCGGTGACAATACGGCGGTGCGTGACGCGCAGGCCGCATTGGATAAGGCCCTCGATGCGAAGACGACGGCCGATGCGGACGTGACGGCCGCGAAGGCCGCATTGGACAAGGCCGACTCGGACGTGTCAGGCCGCGCAGACCGCGTTGGACACGTACGACAGGATGGACACGACCGTGCGCAATGCTAAGGCTGCATACGACAAGGCTTTGGCCGCCCAGCAGGACGCGCAGGCCGCCTATGACAAGGCTCAGTCCGATAAGGCCGCTGCCGACAAGGCGCTGTCAGACGCGAAGGATGTGTTGGATCGCGCCGGCGACGATTCTGCCGTGGATGCCGCGCAGTCCGCGTACGACAACGCGTTCGCCGCCCAAAAGCGGGCGAAGGATGCGCTGGACGCCGCTGACCGGGCTAACGATCAAGCCGTCGCCGATCTGATTGCCGCCCGTGAGAACCTTGACCGCGCTGACAGCGAGCTGGCCGCGGCGAAGAAGGCGTTCGAGCAGGCGAAGGTCAACCAGCCATCTCAGCCGGACCAGCCGAGCAAGCCGTCTCAGCCTAACCAGCCGTCTCAGACCGTCGCCGTCAAGAAGTCCCATGACGACAATAAGACGCGCATCGAAAACGGCATCGCGCTCCAGAAGGTCACAAACAAGGCAGACAGGGTCATGGCCTCTACGGGAGCCGACACCGCGGCAATCGCCATCGTCTCCATGACCCTCGTCATGAGTGCCGCCGGCGTCGAGATCGTCCGTCGCGGACGTCACCACGCCTAAGCGGATATAAAGGAGCGCCAGCCATTCAATCGGCTTGGGCGCTCCTTTATATATAAGAAACGGTCCCGATTCCATCGCTGTTGATGAAACCAGGACCGTTGGCGTGAGCCGTGCCGAAGACGGGCGAAAAGGGATTACGACAGGCGGCAGCAACGTTGACGGAGATTGTCCGACTGAGCGAAGGCTTCGGGGTAAACGAAAGGGATCCGCGCCCACCAGATGAGGACGGTGCGCGCGGATCCCTTCTTGCTTGTCCGCCAGACGCGGGTTTCGGGGGTAGTTGAAAAGGGAAGATTCCCGCCTCCGGTGGACGCTCCTACACTATGCGCGCTCCCAGCGGACAAGCCACGCCTCGCGCCCGTCATGTTCGGCACGCCCGCCCTTTTCCTCAAGCAACGTATTTTCTAACGGGGGCCAAAGCCTTGCGATATTCGACGGACAACCGGTCGAAGGAACGCTTCAAAGCCTTGGCCTCCCGCACATCCCCATCCAAATCCGTAGAACAACGCAACAGCTTATACCCCTCCGGTTTCTTGTCCTGCAAAGCGGCCAAAGCGTCCAAATCATACGATTCGTCCAATTCGCTGAACTTGGAAGCAACCTGACCGTACAGGCGGAACGCTTCATTGTATGATTCCGTCATGCTGCCGAACTGCTGGACACAGGAGTTCTCCGCCTCCATACGTGCGCGTTTCGCTTTGCCTTGAATATCCCACCAAAGGAACGTTCCGCAACAGCAGAGGGCGATGGATACGAGCAGAGACAATATGGTAGCGGCAAACCGTCTCACACGTTTTTTGATCCGTAGTTCGCCATCCCGCGCCCCGGCGGCGATGATGCCGTAGAACGACTGCTCTTCGATGGAGGCGGGAGCCGTATAAGGGTTTTGTTTTGAATGTCTACTCAATGCGGCTCAATCCTCGAAATCCGGGAACGACAGATCCAAGTTCGGCTCGACTGCCGAACAATAAGCCGGAGAACCCTCGCAGAGGGCGTGGTTCAGGATTTCCGCGAACCCGTACGCCTGCCTTTTTCGTTCCGCCTCGCTGCCGTGCGAACATTCGCCTAAGAGAGTGTTCTGGAATCCGCGGGCGTCCTTTTGCGCTTTGACGAGCATGTTGCGCAATAGTCCGGTGGACAGGGGGATGGTTTCAATGGTGTGCGGCATTTTTCCCTTTCATTTTTTCAGCCCGTAGCAGACGACGCTCTCGTGAAAGCTCTTATGCGCCCTGCAACAGCCAGAGAACGCCGACCGCGACGGCTGCCGAAACGCCACGCATAGATGCCCGCCATGGGCAAGATGAGACGCGAGCCGGCGGGCACTCCGCACGGCGGAAGATTCGCCAAAGGCATCGGATTGTCGGACGAGGACATCGAGGCCATTCAGTGGGAGGCGTACGAACGTGAGAACGAGCGACTCGCGCGGGAGGAGTCAGGCGACGATTCCATGAGCGGGGTGCTTGGGGAGAATACGCCGGAGTTCTAAAAATTAGTGCCGATCAGCCCATACGTCGCGCAATGCGGCGAGTATCCGTTCCGACTGCTCCATGTCGAAGCCGGCCGCCCGCAACCGGGAGATGATTGGATTCGACGGTTCGCGCCCATCCCACCACGGATTGAAGTCGTCCAACTGTCGGCTGGACCGTCCCGTAAGAGTCGCACGCTTCAACCGTTCCTGCCGCATGTCGCGATTCCCGTCCAACCATGCGCGGATTGCGTCGAATATGGTATCCGACGTGACCTTCACGCACTGGCAGGAGGCTTGGATAAGACCGTTCGAAGCGACGTCGAATCGTACCGTCCGCCCGCACTGTTCGCACAGACCCTCCGCTTGGAGACGTTCCAGCAGGTCGCAACGACGATTCCATTTTCCGACTTGACGGTATTCGTCCATCTCATGCACGTCCAGCCAACGATGGTCGGGACAACCGAACAGCACTCCGCCCCGATGCCACGGCTCCTGCCCGCAGACGGGGCAGGCGGACGGTTGGTCATCGCCAAGAATGATACGCCAATCGTTTTCGCCCGCCCGTTTCGGACCGTCATAGGCGGCCGCCAATGTCTCATATGCGGCGCATGCCGCCTCCACATCCCTGCCGCGTCCGACCATGAGACGCGGCGAGTGCGCCTCATACACGATCTCAGCCAGCTCATGCCCGTTCGGACAGGACACGCGGTAGCGGACGTGACTCTCCCCATTTATGCGGGTCTTGTCGGCGAACAGGCGAGCGCCGTACCCGCACATTGGACAGTTGCCGGGGCGCGCCGTGGTCGACATCCACAGGGATTGCATTTCGAAGTTTTTCAAGACAGGCCTTTCAGTCCAATCCGACCGCATGGCGCAACGCGCCCGCCATATCCGTACGCTCCCAGGTGAAATCGGGATCGTAGCGGCCGAAATGCCCGTAGGCGGCGGTCTTCGCGTAGATGGGACGCTTCAAATCCAACCGTTCCACGATCATGGCGGGACGCAGGTCGAATACGCGGCCGACGGCCTGTATGATGCGCTCCTCCCCCACGTTGGCCGTGCCGTACGTGTTCACGTTCACCGACACCGGCTCGGCCACACCAATCGCGTACGCGATCTGCACTTCCGCACGGGACGCCAATCCGGCCGCGACGATGTTCTTGGCGACCCAACGGGCCGCATATGCGGCGCTCCTGTCCGTCTTCGACGGGTCCTTGCCGGAGAATGCGCCGCCACCGTGGCGGGCCGCCCCGCCGTACGTGTCGACGATGATCTTACGGCCGGTCAGCCCCGAGTCGGCGGCCGGACCGCCTTTGACGAACGAGCCGGTCGGATTGACCAGCAGACGGTAGTCGTCCGTGCGAATGGAGGCGGGCAGACGGTTCAACACCGGTCGGACCACGTTCACTTCGAGCCGTTCGCGCAGCCATCCCATGCTCACATCCGGCTCATGCTGGGCGGATACGAGCACCGTGTCCACGCGCGTCGGTCTGCCGTTCTCGTATTCGAATGTGACCTGCGTTTTGCCGTCCGGACGCAGTTCCGGCATGACGCCCGTACGTCGCACGCCCGCCAATTGGATGGCAAGCCGATGCGCCGTCAGCAATGGCATCGGCATCAGCGATTCGGTCTCGTCGACCGCGTAGCCGAACACGCTGCCCTGGTCCCCCGCACCCTGGTCGGCGCCATCCACGCCCTGGGCGATTTCCGGCGACTGTTCGGCCAGATCGACCATTACGCGCACCGCGTCCGGATCCAGGCCGTTTTCGGCCGTGTAACCGGTATGACGGATGACGTTACGTACGATATGATCCACGTCCACCGTGGCGGTGGAGCGGATTTCTCCGAACACATGGATCAGGTCGCCGCATGCGGTCGTCTCCACAGCCGCATGGGCGTCCGGGTCCTGCGCCAGCAACGCGTCGAGAATACTGTCTGCAATATGGTCGCACAGCTTGTCGGGATGTCCCTCGGTGACGCTTTCGGCCGTAATAAGATGCACTGGTCCAATCCTTTCGGTAGAAGTCTCGGATTCCGTATGCGTCCCCGGTGACGCATACGGGTGGGTATGGAACAGAAAACGCTGAACATCCAATACGATTACCATTACGAAACCATCGACGCGGATGGGGCGAAGGCGATGCTGGCCGAACAGGCCGGACTGGCCGGACGGCACTCCGACATGGATGCCTGCCTGCTGCTGGAGCCGATCCGCCTGATCTTCGACCGCAACAACCGGCTGTTGGAGGGCACGGACGCACTGGCGCACATCGCCGGCACGGACTGTCCGCTGGAGGCGGCCGTCTACCACGAGCGTCCGGTCTCGGAGGCAAGGGTGCCCGCGTCGAAGGCAAGCCCCACGCCGAAGAAGAGGAGCGATGACGGCAAGACGCTGATCGCGGCCATCAAAAGCAAGTATCCGACGATCGGCGACGGCGTGAACTTCAAAGGCTGCGCCGTCCAACTGGACCGGTACGCGCGTCTGGGCGAGGAGCATATGACCGAACGCGCCCCATTGGATTCGACTGCCGTATTGGACACGCTCTCACGGCTGGACGTGGACCACGAGTACGAACTGTACAAGTTCGCCCGCCGCCTCATGCACCGCGTGCCGAATTTCAGGGCGGTCAGCGCGACCGCGCTCATGCACATCCAAGAGGAGCGGACGGACGGCAAGACGATGATGGCATTCTGGGAGCCGCTGGCCGGCGGACAGCCGGACGGACCACAGAAGTGGCTGGTCGGCCAACTGTCCGAAAAGGTCGGGCTGGAGGAGTTCCAACGTCTGGTCACGACCGCATGGAACGCATGGCGGGACGGCGTGAAACCAATCCTCGATTCAGACGCGCCCATGCCGGCCACGCACTGAAACGCAAAAGCCTCCGCCGAAAATCGGCGGAGGCTTCGAGGTATGAAATTCGGACCGGTCAGACCCCGACGGACGGGGACGGTCCGGTACAGTTCGGTACAAAATCGCCGGGTGAAGGGAGATGTGCAGATGGAGTTTTCTGAATTCGCCGGTTTGCTGTATCCGATCATCGGTAGCGGTGATACCACCGGAAGGTTTACCCGCAAGCTTTTCGAAAAGATAACGGATATCCCGGTTTCACCGTTTTTTGGGTGGGGATGCCCGGTATTTCAATGCCGGGAGTAACCACCCTCCTCTTTCCTTTTAAGTCTTATTTCATTACGCGCGTAGTGATATAATCGTAATCATGTCCCAGAAGGTTGTCATAGAACGTGTTCTGATACGGGGAGCCGCCCCGTATGTGGGCATGTGCGCAGCCTCGGACGGACAGCAAAACCCTCTGTATTCAGCCAACCCCGACATAGTGATGCGTTGGCTGTGCGACGGGTGGCGTTGCCGATACAACCAGTTGCGTTCCCGTAGAGCCAAATGGGATAAAAACCTTGGCATGAGCATTCCGTTGGGCGGGAAGCCGGACATGCGCTCCGACCGTCAGGTAAGACTGGAATGCTCGTGGCTCTCAGCCATTCCCGCAATGGTGCTGCAATCCCCGAACAGGATAGAGAACACCGACTGGTGGAGCGCGAACAAACGCCGCAAAACGTTGAAGAAGAAGCATAGGAACCCGGGCATGACGCCCCGGTTCAAAAAACGGCGCGACGACCTGTATTTCGTCTGCTGGCACAACAAGGGCGCGAACGCGAACTACCGTCAATTGAACCGGCATCACGGCGAAGTCGTCATCACCGGACAGAACCCCGGCGCATATCGTCTGGACGGTCAGCCGTGCCGGTACAGCATCCACATCCGCGTCCGCGTCAGCCAACCCATCCGCGACTATACGAGCGTCGGGGTGAACTGGACGAAACGAACGCTCGTGTTCGTCAACGACCCGTTGCCCATCCAACGTGAAGCGTCCCGCAGCATAGTCGGCCTTGACCGTGGCTGCACGCATACGCTCGCGACGTCGGATGGAAGATTCATCGACCTACCGAAACACCGCTTGGAATGTATCGACAGGGAGATACGACGTAGGCAGAAAAGCCAAGCCCATCGTATTAACATGTCCGGCAAAAACGTACGGGAATACGCAAAACAGCCCAGCCGCACGTATCGGAAAGTCCAACGGGAAATCAGCCGACTGTACGCGAAGGCGCACCGCATCATAGACGACTGGCAGCACAAGACCACCAGCATGCTCGTCCGCGAATACGACCTCATCGTATTGGAAGACCTCAACCTGCAAGGCATGAGCCGCAAAGCCAAGGCGAAACCAGACCCGGACAGGCAGGGCGTGTTCCTGCCGAACGGACAGTCGGAGAAACGCGGCCTGAACCGTAGCCTACGCTCGGCCGCATTGGGTGGCATCGCCGACAAACTCGAATACAAAACGAAAATTGCGGGTGACAGTCTGCTCATACTCGTCAACCCTGCATACACGTCGCAGACATGCAGCAAGTGCGGGCATTGCGAAAGGAACAACCGCGAAAGCCAAGCGGTATTCCGCTGCAAAAAGTGCGGCATGCGCATGAACGCGGATTTGAACGCCGCCCAAAACATCCTCGACAGGGGATGGCGGCAACTATCCGGCTCGGACGGAGCCGGGCACGCCACTATGACGCAAGACGTCCACCCCGCATATCGCGGGGTGGACGCTGCCATCGGAGCGTGCGGAACCTCAGCATCCTAAATGCTGGAATCCCGTGGTTTCAACCACGGGAGGACGTCAATGTTTCAGGTCATCCAGATCGCATGGCAGATAGCAGACGGCGACGCGCTTGGGCGTGCCGGACGGCGTACCCGCCTGGACCTTGTTCGGATCGCCATCCGGAGACAGCCGCCACCAGCCCGTCCGGTCATGCCACCAGACGATTCCGCGCCCGTCCATGTACGTGCCGGACGGAATCTGAGGCGGTATCAGGTCGCATGTCAGAAGAATACTGCCTCCCGGACGCCGAAGCAGGCGGACGTTGGCTATCCGATTATCCCCCACATCCATATGGACGGTGCCGAGAATGCGGGATTGCGGCTTGGAGCGACACCAGACCGACCAGTCCTTGTCATCCTCCCGCCTCAAGGAGAGCAGTCCGGGCGTGGCCACCGCACGGGCGATATCCAATCCCCGCACGGCCGGATCAAGCCGAAGAAGATGCCCGCTCACCCGCGCGGCTCCAAATGCTCGCCGGACACGTCCGCCAGCCACACGTTCAAGCCAATCGCGATCAGCCTTCCAGATCGTGTGCCGCCCTCACCATTCCGCACATACAGTACGCGCGGCGAACGGACGCGGGAGGGGCGGATGCTTAAGATTCGCACCCCGTAGACGCGTTCCACGGCCGCCATCATGCCGGATGCGGGAAAACCGGCCAGACCCGCGATCAGACCAGCCAAACCGATGCCCGCCACGGCCAGTCCGGTCGCAGGGTGGATCGCCACGGCCATCACGATGCCGGCCGCCGTCATGGCCGCACCCAGATAGGAAAGCGTGCGGCATGGCAGATGGTTCACGACCGCCGGGTCATACCGTCCCCGATCGACGGCCGGCACGGCCGGGTTGGGGCGGATGGCACGGGGCTTGTCCGGATGCCGTTCCACCGAATGAAAGTCCACCGTCTCCCCGTCATCGGGGCGGGGGCGGTCCTGACGGCCCAACTCCTGCTTCAATTCATCGACAGCGCT
>ENA-OQCU01000567-OQCU01000567.1-human-gut-metagenome-genome-assembly--contig:-NODE-567-length-16180-cov-2.380863_pt1 | contig 16180 bp, 21 predicted proteins | sample MGYA00242504_ERZ504590 | MGnify/ENA primary metagenome ERZ504590 (study PRJEB26092, sample SAMD00036318) | human gut metagenome | host: Homo sapiens | study: EMG produced TPA metagenomics assembly of... | reverse complement strand
TATTCTTTTGTGGGATTCTTTTTCAGCTGTATCACTACCGTCATGCATTCCTGGCGGCAAGCCAATTGCAGATTTATTTTTATGAAAAAGGACAAACTTCCGATTCCTGTCACTACGCTTGGTCCTGATGATTGTCACAATTACTTATAAAGCGGTTCTGGTAGTGATCGGAATTGTAATCTGGATTTTTGGCAGAGGCTTTCTGGAAGGATATCTTGGCCAGTACATGTGGTGTTTACCTGGGTGTAGGTCTGAATATTTTCTGCGTTACTTTCATGATGATCCTTGTATTTGCACCTGGACTGGCGAAATGGATCATGGTAAAAGGTCTGAAACTTATTGAACATTTTCCGTTTCCTTTAAGCCAAAGACAACCCGGCTTGAGAAACTGGAAGCGTCTATGGACCAGTATCATGAAACTGCGGCTTTCTGGGCAAGTCACAAGCTGGTGATCCTGAAAGTGCTACTGATCACTATGGTGCAGAGGATTTTGTTATTTACAGTTACATACTGGGTATACCGTTCGCTGGGATTTCATGGATATTCCATTATAACCCTTACGATTTTGCAGTCTGTCATATCTGTCTCTGTTGATATGCTGCCTTTACCCGGAGGAATGGGAATCAGTGAGTCTCTTTATCTGGTGATGTTTGCACCGGTTTTCGGAGAAGCATTACTTCCTGCAATGCTGCTCAGCAGAGGAATTTCCTATTATGCACAGATGCTTATCAGTGCAGTGATGACCTGTGTGGCGTATTTCATAATAGGAAGAAAAGAACAAGAAGAAAAGTAGGGGGAGAAAATATGTTTTTAGGAATTTATGATTATACGGTAATATTGACTTATATAAGTCTGGGAATTTCCGTATTTGGAATTACCAGGGCTCTGGAGGGGGATTTTAAGGTTGCGATTTTCTGTCTGGCGCTTTCCGGACTGTGTGATATGTTTGACGGAAAGATAGCCAGAACAAAGAAGAACCGTACGGATGATGAGAAGAATTTCGGGATTCAGATCGATTCCTTATGTGATGTGGTCTGCTTTGGTATTTTTCCGGCAATGATCTGTTACTGTCTGGGTGTGAATACATCGGCGGGGATTGGGGCGCTTAATTTTTTACAGTGTGGCATCTGTCATCCGCCTTGCATATTTTAATGTTTCAGAAGCAAAGAGACAGAATGAGACTTCTGAGAACAGACAGTATTATCAGGGGCTTCCGATCACATCCATGGCGATCATCCTGCCGTTCCTTTATCTGATGAGAAGATATTGCGGACTCTATTTCCTGATTGTGATACATATTGCAGTGATTATCGTGGGACTGCTTTTTATTCTGGATATCAAGGTAAAAAAACCTCAGAATCCGGTACGTATCCTGCTGGTTGCAGTCGTGGCACTTGCACTTGCGAAGATGTTCCGTTTGATATAAAATAAATATAACTGTTGACTGGCCGCAGCGGTTCCCGGGAAACGGGGAGGCTGCGGTTATACTTTTATGGAGGGAAGATACGAATGAAGTATATTGACAGAAAAGGAAATATCACGATTGAAGAGAATGAGCAGGATAAATTCCTGCGGCATTTATATAATGACCGGGGTGGCAGACTCTGCCTGAAACTCCTGATCAGACCTTTCGTGTCAAAGGCAGCGGGAGTCCTGCTTAACACCAGACTTTCTGCCAGATTTGTACCGGATTTTGTAAAAAACAACAAGATTGACCTGAGCATTTACGAAAAACAGAACTTCTCTTCATGGAATGACTTCTTTATAAGGCGCATCCGAAAAGAAGAACGCCCGATCGATATGCGCGAAAACATCCTGATCAGCCCCTGTGACGGAAAACTTTCCGTACACAGGATCAGCTCAGACTCACGTTTCAGCATCAAAGATACAGAATATACAGCAGGACAGCTTCTGAAGAATAAGGCAATTGCTGAGAGATACACAGGCGGCTATGCGCTGATTTCAGACTGACAGTAGATGACTATCATCATTACTGCTATTGTGGCAGATGGAAGAAAATCCGCGAATGTAACTCTGCCCGGACGTTTTCCAACACAGTGAATACCTGCAGCAAACGATGTATATCCCATCTACAAAGAAAACGCCAGAGAATACACTCTGCTGAAAACAAACAATTCGGAACCATACCTCATGATGGAAGTAGGCGCCATGATGGTAGGAAAAATCACAAATCTCCATAAAAATCCTGCCACAGTAAAGAAAGGCCAGGGAAAAAGGCAACTTCGAATTCGGAGGTTCCACAATAATCCTCCTCATCCAGCCGGGAAAAGTCCGTATTGCCTATGATCTGATCGAGAATACAGAAGAGGGATATGAGACTATTGTAAAAATGGGGCGAACGAATAGGAGAGTGCAGGAAGTTAAAAAAATACAAAGAATCATTACGAAGGCACAATAGAGAATACCTGAACAGGTATTCGCATTTTATTAAAAGATAATAAAAAGCATTTGTGAAGATGCAGAAAGGATATAATAATACTGTTGAATAAACGAAACTATCAGAAAGAACTGGAAAAACTTATAGATCAGGCGCAAAAAGATAACAAGATCCCAAGCCTGTTTCTCCACAGCTGCTGTGCACCCTGCAGCAGTTACGTACTGGAATACCTGTCAAAATATTTCAACATCACAGTATTCTACTACAACCCAAACATCTACCCGGAAGAAGAATATCGCAAACGAGTCCATGAAATTACCCGTCTTGTAAACTCCATGGAATTTGAACACCCTGTCAAACTGATAGAGGGTCACTACGACCCACAGGAATTCTTCCAGATGGCAAAAGGCCTCGAAGACGTACCCGAAGGTGGCGAACGCTGCTTCAAATGCTACCGCCTCCGCATGGAAGAAGCAGCAAAACTGGCAGAAGAGGGCGGCTATGACTATTTACCACCACCTTTCCATCAGCCCTCTGAAAAACGCAGCCAAGATTAACGAAATCGGACAAGAACTGGCAGAAATCTACCACGTCCAACACCTCCCATCTGACTTCAAGAAAAAAAAACGGCTACAAACGTTCCATCGAACTATCCCACGAATACGACCTCTACCGTCAGAACTACTGCGGTTGCGTCTATTCCCGAAGAGAGGCTGAAAACAGAAAATAAAGCAGTAACCACAATTATGTAACATATAGCCAATACCCAGTGAAGAAAAAGAAGGTGTGTTGGGGCGCATTTGAGGGTTCTTGTAATTCTTGGTATTCGGGAATCTGCGTTATGAGCCGACCGTCTCACGTGTCTGAGCGAAGTTTGCAACGGAGCGAGTTTTGAGAGGGCGGCTCATGGTTTTAGCAGATTCCCGAATGCCTTAGAATTACAGGGTTCCGAAACTAAGCCTCAACACACCTTCTTTTTCTTCACGTACCTTTTGAATGATTCCAAACTAACTACTTTGCAATACTGAAAAAATATGTTACACTAACACGTAAAAGCAATAATACCAAAAATAAAGAAGAAACGAGGAATAACACAATGGCACAGCTTTGGGGCGGACGTTTCACAAAAGAAACAGACAAACTTGTATATAACTTCAATGCATCCATCTCTTTTGACCAGAAATTCTATGAGCAGGACATCAGAGGCAGCAAAGCACACGTAGCAATGCTCGCCAGACAGGGAATCCTGACAGCAGAAGAAAAAGATCAGATCGAAGCAGGTCTTGACGGAATCCTTGCAGATGTAAGATCCGGCAAACTCGAGATCACATCCGAATATGAAGATATCCACAGCTTTGTAGAAGCAAACCTTATCGACAGAATCGGTGATGCAGGCAAGAAACTTCACACAGGAAGAAGCCGTAACGACCAGGTAGCCCTTGACATGAAACTCTATGTAAGAGATGAGATTGACGAGACAGACGAACTGGTAAAGAAACTTCTCGAAGCACTTCAGAAGATCATGGAAGAGAATGTCCACACATACATGCCAGGCTTCACACACCTCCAGAAAGCGCAGCCGGTCACACTGGCTCACCACGTAGGTGCATACTTTGAAATGTTTGTACGTGACAGAAGCAGACTTGCAGATATCCGTAAGAGAATGAACACCTGCCCTCTGGGTGCAGGTGCACTGGCAGGAACCACCTACCCACTTGACAGAGAATATACAGCACAGCTTCTCGGTTTCGACGGCCCGACCAGAAACAGCATGGACTCTGTATCAGACAGAGACTATGTGATTGAGCTTCTGTCCGCATTCTCCACAATTATGATGCACATGAGCCGTTTCTGCGAAGAAATCATTATGTGGAACTCCAATGAATACCGCTTCGTAGAGATAGACGATGCCTACAGCACAGGCAGCAGTATCATGCCTCAGAAAAAGAACCCGGATATCGCAGAACTTGTAAGAGGAAAAACAGGTCGTGTATACGGAGCATTAACATCTATCCTTACAACCATGAAGGGAATCCCTCTTGCATACAACAAAGATATGCAGGAAGACAAAGAACTTACATTTGATGCCATTGACACTGTAAAAGGATGTCTTGCCCTCTTTACAGGCATGATCTCTACTATGCAGTTCAACAAACAGAATATGGAAGCAAGTGCAAAGAATGGCTTTACAAATGCTACAGATGCAGCCGATTATCTGGTAAATCATGGAGTACCTTTCCGCGATGCACACGGCATTGTAGGCCGTCTGGTGCTTACCTGTATTGATAAAGGGATTTCTCTGGATGAACTTCCTCTTGAAGAATATAAAGCCATCAGCCCGGTATTCGAGAACGATATTTACGAAGCAATCAGTATGAAAACCTGTGTGGAAAAACGTATGACCATCGGTGCACCGGGACCTGACGTGATGGAGAAAGTGATCGCTGAGAACAAAAAATATCTGGAAGAAAATTAAAAAAATGCTTGCAATTTATTTTGGTTTGTTATAGTATGTACAAGAAAGACAGATGTACGCAATATAAGGACACCTGGATAAAAATGTCCGCGAAAGGGTAGAGACGCGGGCAGAAGATAAAGAGGAGAAAGATATTATGAGTGAAAAGCTTAAAGTCGGTATTTTAGGTGCTACAGGTATGGTAGGTCAGAGATTTATCTCTCTGCTTGAGAATCATCCATGGTTTGAAGTTGTAACTGTAGCTGCAAGTCCGAGAAGTGCAGGAAAGACATACGAAGAGGCAGTTGGCGGAAGATGGAAAATGGATACTCCAATGCCGGAGGGTGTCAAGAATCTTGTTGTTATGAACGTAAACGAAGTAGAGAAGGTTGCTGCAACAGTTGATTTCGTATTCTCTGCTGTAGATATGTCAAAAGAAGAGATCAAGAAGATCGAAGAAGAATATGCTAAGACAGAGACACCGGTTGTTTCCAACAACAGTGCTCACAGATGGACACCGGATGTACCGATGGTAGTGCCGGAAATCAATCCGGAACACTTCGATGTAATCGAATCCCAGAAGAAACGTCTTGGAACAACACGCGGATTTATCGCTGTTAAACCAAACTGTTCTATCCAGAGTTATGCTCCTGTATTAACTGCATGGAAAGAGTTCGAGCCATATGAAGTAGTTGCTACTACATATCAGGCAATCTCCGGAGCAGGTAAGACATTTAAGGACTGGCCGGAAATGGTTGGAAACATCATCCCATACATCGGTGGCGAGGAAGAGAAGAGCGAGAAAGAGCCATTAAGAATCTGGGGTAAAGTAGAAGACGGTGTAATCAAACCTGCTACAGAACCGGTTATCACATGCCAGTGTATCCGTGTACCGGTACTGAACGGACATACAGCAGCTGTATTCGTTAAATTCCGTAAGAACCCTACTAAGGAGCAGCTTATCAAAGCATTAGTAGAGTTCAAGGGACTTCCACAGGAATTAGAACTTCCAAGTGCTCCGAAGCAGTTCATCCAGTATCTGGAAGAGGACAACCGTCCGCAGGTTACAGAGGATGTAAACTTCGAACATGGCATGGGCGTATCTGTAGGACGTCTTCGTGAAGACACCGTATATGACTGGAAATTCGTAGGACTTTCCCACAATACAGTCAGAGGTGCAGCAGGCGGAGCAAGATTCTCATGTGCTGAAACCTTAAAAGCAAAAGGATATATCCAGGCGAAATAATTTATAGAAAATAATAAAAGAGGTGCCGGTAACGGTGCCTCTTTTTATGAGGACACGACGGATTATGAAAGAAAAAGTTCTGACAACAGTGGTGACTTTTGAAACTACCACTCAGGCAATTGCCATGGAAAGGGAATGTAAGAAAAACAAATTTACAGGCAGACTGATCCCTGTGCCAAGAGAAATATCAGCTTCCTGCGGCCTTGCGTGGAAATGTGGGGAACAGAACGAAGAAGAAACAGCTTCCTATATGAAGGAACAGGATCTGGAATATGAAAAGATTTATAGGATTCTTGCGTAAAATGGAAAGATTTATAGGAACACCTGATATATGGTAAACGGTTCACATTTTGACGGATATGTGAAAACATGATACAATGATAGCACTGAATCTCTTGTTATAGAAGATATGTAACTATTCGGCAGTCTGTCGGCTGTGAAAGTACGTTACTGTTCACTCCGTTTACAGTAACGAAAGTATTGAACAGTTACGAGGAGATTCTGAATATGGAGATCAATTGGGGTGAACTGACTTATGGGAAATGAAATGAAAAAAAAATGAAGTGCGTCTTACACAGCTTGCCAGTGCAGCCGGATGCGGTGCTAAGATTGGCCCGAAGGTTCTGGCACAGGTAGTAGGCAAACTTCCGAAATTTACAGATCCGATGCTTCTGGTAGGTCCGGAGACATCAGATGATGCAGCAGTATACAAGATTAATGATGAACTGGCAATGATCCATACAGTAGACTTTTTTCCGCCAGTAGTGGATGATCCGTATATGTACGGGCAGATCGCAGCAGCCAATGCACTGAGTGATGTCTATGCAATGGGCGGTGTTCCGAAACTGGCATTAAATGTGGTAGCATTTCCAAACTGCCTTGGTCCGGAAGTACTGGAGCAGATTCTGCGCGGCGGTGCAGATAAGGTCATGGAAGCCGGAGCAGTCCTTGCAGGCGGGCATACTATCAATGATAAAGAACCGAAATACGGACTCTGTGTAACTGGTTATGTGCATCCGGACAAAATGTGGAAAAATTACGGCGCAGAAGAAGGAGACATCCTTATTCTTACCAAACCGCTGGGCTGTGGAATCCTTAACACTGCCATTAAGGCAGAAATGGCGTCTCAGGAAGAAATTGAGAGAGTTCAGAAAATCATGGCGAAGCTGAACAAATATGCAGCAGAGATTGCATCTAAATACACGATCCACAGCTGCACCGACGTAACAGGATTCAGTCTTGCAGGTCACAGTCTGGAAATGGCAAAAGGCAGCCGGAAAACCCTGGTGATCCAGTCTGAGAAACTTCCGATCATTGAGGGTGTTGAAGAGTATGCACAGATGGGGCTGATTCCTGAAGGTGCATACAGAAATCGTGACTTCGCAGGCGATGAAGTACGAAGTGAGATTAAGGAACTCTGGATGGAGGATCTGGTATTTGATCCGCAGACATCCGGCGGACTTCTGCTTGCAGTACCGGCAGAAGAAGCCGATGCCCTTGCAGAAGAGCTTGCAGGTATGGATATCTTCGGCGGTGTTATCGGATATGTAACAGAATTGCAGGATAAAGCAGTTGTATTTGAATAAAAAAATCAGCTTTACTTTCAGACATTTTCTCCTGCGTCAGCATGTCTGCAGATATCTTTCTTGTCCTTTGTATTCTGCCGAACTGTCTCGATTGCATTAGTATATGGAATTGCTATAAAAATCTTCGAATATAATGGAACATAATTACAAATCTGATGAATATTCTTGAATTGTTTGACGATTTCGGTTGTGAAACAGATATTCAGGTGATATAATGTTCTCAATAAAATACATTGCGGAGGTGTAGTTATGAATTACGAAGATGTACAGAAAGTGTCAAACGCGGCGAAAGCCAAGAGTAACCTGGTGAATACCAATTTTTTCAAGTACTTTATACGTGCGGTCATGGCGGGATTTTTTATTGATGTGGCTATGATCTACAGTAATGTAGTTGGAAACGTATTCTCCAAGACCATGCCTGAATGGGGAAAATTTGTGGGGGCATTAGTATTCTCCATTGCAGTGCTTCTGATCAGCTTCGTAGGCGGCGAGCTTTTTACAGGAAATAATATGGTAATGGCGTTCGGAGCCTATGATAAACAGGTAAGCTGGAAAGAGGCCGGTAAGGTATGGGGCGTAAGCTACCTTGGAAACTTTGTCGGATGTGCAATTTTAGCATTGTTGTTTGTAGGTGCAGGAGCATCCGGAACAGCAGACTATTTTGCGGGATTCATTGGAAATAAACTGAGTATTCCGCTCGGACAGATGTTCTTCAGAGCAGTGCTCTGTAACTTCTTCGTCTGTCTTGGCGTGCTTTGTGGTATGAAATTAAAGAGTGATGCAGGAAGATTCCTGATGATCGTTATGTGTATCTCAGGATTCGTTGTAAGCGGATTTGAGCACTGCATCGCAAATATGGGAATCTTTGTTACCGCATACTGCCTGGTACCTGGATTATCCCTTGGAGCCATGGTAAAGAGCATGGTAGTAGTAACTTTAGGAAATATGGTGGGCGGTGCCCTGTTGCTGGCATGGCCGCTCAGAAAGATGAGTGCAGATAAATAATATGTCAAAAGCTTTATACATAGCCGAAAAGCCCAGTGTGGCGCAGGAATTCGCAAAAGCTTTGAAAATCAACGGACAAAGACGGGATGGCTACCTGGAATCTCAGGACAGCGTGGTGACCTGGTGTGTGGGACACCTGGTCACCATGAGCTACCCGGAAAAATATGATATCAAATATAAAAGGTGGAGTTTAGATACCCTGCCTTTTTTGCCGCGCGAATTTAAATATGAAGTGATCCCCGGAGTGCAGAAGCAGTTTGAGATTGTCAAAGGACTGCTTAACCGTGAGGATGTGGACACCATTTACGTGTGTACCGACTCCGGACGCGAGGGAGAATACATCTACCGTCTGGTGGCACAGATGGCAGGTGTTCATGGAAAAAAAGAAAAGAGAGTCTGGATTGACTCTCAGACAGAAGAAGAGATCATGAGAGGAATCAGAGAGGCAAAGGATCTGTCAGCATATGACAATCTTTCTGCTTCAGCCTATCTTCGAGCAAAAGAAGACTATCTCATGGGAATTAATTTTTCCCGTGTACTGACACTGCGTTATGGAAACAGTGTGTCAAATTATTTAAATACGAAATATCAGGCCATTTCTGTAGGACGGGTTATGACCTGTGTGCTTGGAATGGTAGTGCGAAGAGAACGCGAGATCCGTGCGTTTGTGAAAACTCCGTTTTACCGCGTACTCAGCTGCATTGCCCTTGAGGGAGAAAACTTTGAGGGAGAATGGAGAGCTGTGGAAGGCAGCAGATATTTCCAGACTCCTTATCTGTATAAAGAGAACGGATTTAAAGAGAAAGCCTATGCTGAAAAACTGATACAGGAGCTGTCTGTGAGTCAGCCACTGCAATGTACAGTAGAGAAAATCGAGCGGAAAAAAGAGAACAGGAATCCGCCGCTTTTATTTAACCTGGCGGAGCTTCAGAATGTGTGCTCCAAGCTGTTCAAGATCAGCCCGGATGAGACATTAAAAATCGTACAGGAACTGTATGAAAAGAAACTGGTCACTTATCCCAGAACAGATGCCCGTGTATTGTCTACTGCGGCAGCAAAGGAGATTTATAAGAATATTTCCGGACTGCGTAATTATGAACATACAGCGGAAATCGCACAGCACATTATTGAACAGGGAAATTACAAAAATCTGGCAAAGACCAGATATGTTAATGATAAGCAGATCACAGACCATTATGCAATCGTACCCACAGGCCAGGGCTTAAACACATTGAGAAGTGTTTCTCTTACTGCGCAGCGTGTATATGAGACCATTGTCAGAAGGTTTGTATGTATTTTTTATCCTCCTGCAGTATATCAGAAGATCAGTCTTGTGACAAAAATTCAGAATGAGAGCTTCTTTTCTTCATTTAAAGTACTGCTGGATGAAGGGTACTTAAAAGTTGCCACAAATTCTTTTGCGAAGCGAAAAGCAGCAGATGCCATGAGCAGTGTGAACAGAGCCGGTGCAGCGGACAGTGAAGGAAGTGAAGAGGAAGATCCGGATACAGGAAAAAACGGCGGGAACAAAGCTGATGATTCGGCTGAGGATATGGCGTGTGATACCAGACTTCTTGCCGCATTGCAGAACCTGAAAAAAAGGTGATATACTCTCTGTGGACAGTTTGAGTATCAAAGAGGGCGAGACATCGCCGCCAAAGCGTTATAATTCCGGTTCTATGATTCTTGCAATGGAGAATGCAGGTCAGCTGATCGAGGACGAAGAGCTTCGTGCCCAGATTAAAAGCTGCGGAATCGGAACCAGTGCCACCAGAGCGGAAATTCTTAAGAAACTGTGCAATATCAAATATCTGGCACTCAATAAGAAAACCCAGGTGATCACTCCAACCCTTCTTGGAGAGATGATCTTTGATGTGGTAAACTGCTCCATCAGACAGCTTCTGAACCCGGAACTGACTGCAAGCTGGGAAAAAGGACTGAATTATGTGGCAGAGGGCAGTATTACAGAACAGGAATATATGGATAAGCTGGAACATTTTGTGCGCCTTCGCACCAGACAGGTGGAGGACAGCAATATCCAGCCATATCTGAGACAGTTCTTTGATGCTGCAGCAGTGAATTATAAGGATTCATCTGAAAAAAACAGTGCGAAAACAACAGGCAGATCAACGTCCGCAGCGGGACGATCACGTACCTGCAGAAAGCCGTCTGCTTCAAAGTAGTGTGTATTTGTGACAGATAAAAGAAAACATGTCATCATAGCGAGAGAAAAGAGGAAAATATTATGTTAAAAGATTTTACAATTGCAAACCTTCTGGATCTGAACGAAACAATCGCAAAGGATTTATTTGAAGGAAAAACATATCCATGGGAAGTATTACCGGAGATCGGAGATTTCATTCTGAAACTGGGACAGACCTTAAGTGAAGAAGAATACGACCACCCGTCAGAAGATGTATGGATTGCTAAGAGTGCCAAAGTGGCACCTACAGCCTGTATCAACGGTCCGGTCATCATAGGTAAAGAAGCAGAAGTACGCCACTGTGCATTTATACGCGGAAAAGCAATTATAGGTGAGGGTGCAGTAGTAGGTAATTCTACGGAATTAAAGAATGCGGTACTTTTCAACAAGGTACAGGTTCCGCACTACAATTATGTAGGCGATGCAGTTCTCGGCTACAAATCCCATATGGGTGCAGGTTCCATCTGTTCCAATGTAAAAATCTGACAAGAAACTGGTAGTTGTAAAAGACGGTGACGAGAAGATTGAAACAGGTCTGAAGAAATTCGGCGCAATGCTTGGAGATAACGTAGAAGTGGGATGCGGTTCCGTATTAAATCCCGGAACTGTGATCGGACGCTGCTGCAACATTTATCCACTTTCCTCAGTAAGAGGCTGCGTACCTGCAAATCACATTTATAAGTCAAAAACAGAAATTGCAGAAAAGAGAAGTTGAAAATATAGAAGAGGCAGGTTGTATGAAGGATATTATTTCAATCATACAGCCTGCCCTTTTATATTTTTATGTCTGTCTGAGATAGAAGATATTTGTTGTACCTGATATTATCTATGAAATAAAATGTTTTCTCAGGATTACCAGAATGGTAATGTGCACCGGATAAAACCAGTAAAAAACATATTTCAGAAATTTTCCTTTTACAAATCCACGTTCACCATTGTACATGTTAATGGAAAGAAAAGCAAAGCAGGCTTTCCATTCATAGTAAAGCCAGCAGCTTCCGATGATCGCCTGGGCGGTTTTGTCGTTGCGGAACCAGTACATGATCAGCAGGAATACAAATCCCCGCCATCCGTAATCTGCCTTCAGAAACACAGAGACAGTCAGCAGTGCCAGCACGCAGACAAGCTGCATTTTCTGATTATCCCAGAAGTATTCCAGGGCACAGAATGCCAGGTATCCCAGAAACAGGGTGAAAAATACATTCTGTTTTTCATATCTCCAGGTGTTGGTAAACATGAAGTTCCATGGAATCTCAGAGATACATGCAAATAGAAACAGATTCAGGCCATATTTCTTACGGTTATGTGTATGCAGAAATCCTTCCACTAACAGAAAACAGAAAATTGGAAAAGCGGCCCTGCCGATATCCCGGAAAATCCGATACCAGCTGTAATCCACGCCACCGAAAACTGAAAAAGGGTTGCAGTTGTGGCAGGATAATTATACAGGATCATTAAGCCGGTATGGTCAATCAGCATCAGGGTGATAGCAATTAATTTTAAAGCGCTTCCGCTCAGAACCTGAAATTTTGCAGGGAGAAAGGAAGCAGGTAACTTTGTTGTCATAATAGAAATCCCTTCATTAATAGAAATTAGAACTATTTTACCCACAAAAAAAATTCAAAAGATGGTTAAAAAATTTTTCACAATTTATGACTGGACGAATCAGCACTTTTGTGAGAAAATAACACTAGGTTGTTAGGCATACTCCTCTGAAGTCATTCAGCAGACATCGGAGTTTTATCCTGTGCAGTTCATTCAGCAGTTCTGTACAGTGGAGAGTATAACAACATGAAGTTAATCTATACTTGAAAGGAGTTTTACAATGATTTATTCACGCGAAGTAGAAGAAATGTGCCCAGTTGCACAGGGCGTTCATCATGGCGCCGCTCCAATCCCAGAAGAAGCTAAATGGGTACAGGCAAAAGAAGTCAAAGACATTTTCCGGGTCTTACACACAGGGTGTTTGGCTGGTGTGCACCACAGCAGGGTGCCTGCAAGCCTTACATTAAATGTTAAAGAAGGTATCATCCAGGAAGCACTGGTTGAGACAATCGGATGTTCAGGTATGACTCACTCTGCAGCTATGGCTTCCGAGATTCTTCCGGGACTTACAGTTATGGAGGCACTGAACACTGACTTAGTTTGTGATGCGATTAATACAGCTATGAGAGAACTCTTCCTTCAGATCGTTTATGGACGTACACAGTCTGCATTCTCTAGAAGAAGGACTTCCAGTAGGTGCTGGACTTGAAGACCTTGGTAAAGGACTTCGTTCTCAAGGTTGGTACAATGTATGGAACTCTGAAAAAAGGACCTCGATTACCTTGAAATGGCAGAAGGTTATGTAACAGGTATTGCTCTTGATGCAGATGATGAGATCATCGGATATCAGTTCGTAAGCCTTGGAAAAAATGACTGATTTCATCAAAAAAGGCGATGACCCGAATACTGCATGGGAAAAAGCAAAAGGTCAGTATGGCCGTGTTGCAGACGCTGTTAAAATTATCGACCCAAGAAAAGAATAATTTAGGAGGTAACAGGAAATGGCTTTATTTGAATCATATGAGAGACGAATTGACAAGATCAATTCTGTTTTAAACAGCTATGGCATTGCTTCTATCGAAGAAGCTGAGAAAATCACAAAAGACGCAGGTCTTAATGTATACGATCAGATCAAAGGCATTCAGCCAATCTGTTTCGAGAACGCTTGCTGGGCATATACAGTAGGTGCTGCAATCGCAATCAAAAAAGGATGCAAGAAAGCAGCAGATGCAGCAGCAGCTATCGGTGAAGGACTTCAGGCATTCTGTATTCCTGGATCCGTTGCTGATACACGTAAAGTAGGTCTTGGACATGGTAACCTTGGCAAGATGCTTCTTGAAGAAGAAACAGAGTGCTTCTGCTTCCTGGCTGGACATGAGTCCTTCGCAGCAGCTGAAGGTGCTATCGGTATCGCTGAGAAAGCTAACAAAGTTCGTCAGAAACCATTACGTGTTATCCTGAACGGTCTTGGAAAAGATGCTGCTCAGATCATCTCCCGTATCAACGGCTTTACATATGTAGAGACAGAATACGATCCATACAAGAACGAAGTTAAAGAAGTATTCAGAAAAGCATACTCCGAAGGACTTCGTGCAAAAGTTAACTGCTACGGCGCTAACAGCGTTCCGGAAGGTGTTGCTATCATGTGGAAAGAAGACGTTGACGTTTCTATCACAGGTAACTCCACAAACCCGACACGTTTCCAGCATCCGGTTGCAGGTACATACAAGAAAGAACGTCTTGAAGCAGGTAAGAAATACTTCTCAGTTGCTTCCGGTGGTGGTACAGGACGTACACTTCACCCGGACAACATGGCAGCAGGTCCAGCTTCCTACGGTATGACAGATACATTAGGACGTATGCACTCTGATGCACAGTTCGCTGGTTCTTCTTCCGTACCGGCTCACGTAGAGATGATGGGTCTCATCGGCGCTGGTAACAACCCGATGGTTGGTATGACAGTTGCAGTAGCTGTTTCCATTGAGGAAGCTGCTAAGGCTGGAAAGTTCTAATCAAACCTTTTTAATCAAAGAGTCAACAAACCTAGAAAGTACCGTAGTTCCAAGGGCTGCGGTACTTTTCTTAGTTTAGATCAAAAAATGAGAAAGTAATTTGAGACACGGTGAGAAGCCTTGAAAATGGCAAGATAGGCAAACAGGTAGGTAACAAGTAGGCAACAGAGCGAAGGAAACAAAAAGAAGAGCCGATCACAGGAAAAGAAATGCCGCAACCACAAGGGTTACGGCATTTTTTCTAGTGTGCCGAGCATGGCACTAATCTTACTGGTGAAAGTCCAGTCACGGGTATTTACCGCCAAGTGTAGTGAACCACAAGTCGGTACCAGTAATGGTATGGATGAAGGTAGAAAAAAGCGGCTTTTCAAGCCGCTTTTTCTGCATAGTTAAATATGTTAAATAAAAAAGATTGTTGAAAAAATATTACATAATATGATACAATTGTTAACATAAACGTAACATGATAACGAGGTATAATGATGGAAAGAAGGCAAAGTATTATGAGAAGGAGAGGCAAAACATTTTATCGCTGTTTCTTTCTGCTGTGATCGTTACCGGTCAGCCGGTATTGGCAGCCGATTTTTCTGCTGGAGAGGAAACATTTATTTCGGAAACCACAGAGCAGGAAGGCGATGTATCGGAAGCTTCAGCTATTTTCGAGGATACTGTGGATTCAGACAGTGAAATGAGATATGAGAAATATGAGGCGACAGTTTCTAGTGAAATCCTTGATTTGGGACAGGCTGGAGTAAACGGCGGCGGTTGGGAAAGGCTAGAGATAAAAAATACAGGTACAGAGAGCTGGCAGATCAAATCCATTTCAGAATTGAATGATTTTAGACTTGAACATTTAGAGCATCCATTATTATATGAGGGAAGACTTCCGATGAAAGTTGGGAATAAGGTTAAGCCCGGAGAAGCTGTTGCAGTGGATATTTATGTAAAGCCAAATCTTTCTCAGGGGATTCATGAAGAAACTTTTGTCATGGAAACAGAAGAAGGAATTCAGGCAGAGTGCAGGATACGGGTTCTCGTTCGTGGGGAATCAGAGGAGGATTACGAGGTTAACTGTGTACCAAATAGTGGTACGAGATTTCTCACAATTACTCAGGAAGAGTACGATTCATGGGATGATGTAGAACCAGAGCCGGATATGTTGATGTGCCCATCACGGTTGATTACAATATGCAACAATGGGCAAAACCTGTCACAGTTGATTTTGAGGATACGGAACATTTCAGGGCATGGTTCTATATTGACGAAGACACGGGAGTTGTTATGCCGGGGAAAATACGATAATTCAGGTTTTTCCGAAAGCAGAAGAACAGGTAGCTACTGATATTTTTAAGGTTTCCATCACAGGAGGAATAGAATTATCTTATATAATTTCCCAGAATTGTCCTCATATTGCACCGCCTTATCCGGAAGGAGCAACGATAAAAGATGTGAAAGTACAGGGGTCAACTATTAAGGCAGCGGCTTATGACTGCGCAAACAGCGAATGGTTTCGATGCGGTTCTGACAAAGAAAAGCTGGGTTGACAGACCTGAGAATTATGTGAAGGTGGCGAAGAATCAGGATGCAAAGACCATCACCTTCACAAATGTAAAAAACGGCACGTATTATCTGGGAAATCCATGCGTACAACAGGGATTAATTATGATGGAAATGTGTCCGGGAAAAGGTTTGGGGCATGGAGTTATCCAGTAAAAGTAGTAGTAAAGAAC
>ENA-OQCU01000565-OQCU01000565.1-human-gut-metagenome-genome-assembly--contig:-NODE-565-length-16185-cov-2.888218_pt1 | contig 16185 bp, 11 predicted proteins | sample MGYA00242504_ERZ504590 | MGnify/ENA primary metagenome ERZ504590 (study PRJEB26092, sample SAMD00036318) | human gut metagenome | host: Homo sapiens | study: EMG produced TPA metagenomics assembly of... | reverse complement strand
ACCGCCTACGAGTTCAACGCGAACATCGCCGCCGACCTGCAGGCCGGCGTCTTCCTCGCCGTGTGCACCATCGATCGTTGGCCTGACGAGCTCAAGGACACCGTCCGTCTCTCCATCGAAGGCATGGAGGCCGCCGGCAACAAGGTGCTGGGCATCTTCGTGACGGGCTGCGAGCCGCGCCACTCCGTCTCGGTCAAGGACACGCTCGCGGACTTCGGGCTGCCGGTGTGGACGATCCCCCAGATCCCGTTCACCGAGGCGTCGCAGGCCGATGCGGCGCTCGCCGCCTTCCAGGCGAACGTGCCGACCGAAGAGGTCCTGCGGGCCATCAACGTCGAGATCGACTTCCCGATCACCTCGTACGCCTTCCAGTACAGCCTGCTCGGCCGCGCCAAGGCGAACAAGAAAACGATCGTGCTGCCCGAAGGCGAGGAGGACCGCATCATCAAGGCGGCCGACTACCTGCTGGAGCGCGAGATCGCGAACCTCATCATCGTGGGCGACAAGGGCGCGATCCTCGCCCGGGGCGCGGAACTCGGTCTGACCCATCTGGGCAAGGCGCGCTTCCAGGCCATGGACGACGAGAACATCCTCAAGCCCATGGTCGCCAAGCTGTGCGAGTTGCGTGCCAAGAAGGGCATGACCGAGGAGCAGGCCCGCAAGCAGCTGACCGACGCGAGCTATTTCGGCACGATGCTCGTCGTGCTCGGTTACGCCGACGGTCTGGTGTCCGGCGCGGTCAACTCCACCGCAAACACCGTGCGTCCGGCGCTGCAGGTCATCAAGACCAAGCCCGGGCAGAGGCTCGTCTCCGGCGCCTTCCTGATGTGCTTCAAGGACCACGTGACCGTGTTCTCCGACTGCGCCATCAACCTCAACCCGGACGCCGAACAGCTCGCGGAGATCGCGCTGCAGTCCGCCGTGACCGCCAAGGCGTTCGGCATCGAGCCCAAGGTCGGCATGCTCTCCTACTCCACCCTCGGCTCCGGCAAGGGGCCGGACGTGGACATCGTCGAAGAGGCCACGCGAATCGTCAAGGAGAAGGCTCCGGACCTGCCCGTCGTCGGCTCCATCCAGTTCGACGCCGCATGGTCGCCCGACGTGGCAGCCACCAAGGCCAAGGGCAACGATGTGGCCGGACACGTCAACGTGTTCGTCTTCCCGGACCTGTGCGCCGGCAACATCGGCTACAAGGCCGTGCAGCGTTCCTCCGGGGCGCTCGCCATCGGCCCCGTGCTGCAGGGCCTCAACAAGCCCGTCAACGACCTCTCACGCGGTGCGACGGTGCAGGACATCATCAACACCATCGCATTGACCGCCATCGAGGCCCAGTGACGCGGGTGTTTTAGCGGTCTCCACGCGGTACAGCCGCTCTTTACGACCACCCCCAGTCGCTTCGCGACAGCCCCCGCCAGCGGGGGCACGTGCAATCTGTCGTTCGCTCTTCACCTATAACCAGCCCCGCTGTTTACTTCACGGCTCAGCCCGTCAGCGGGGCTTTTCTCTTTGGTGGCTCTCGGCGAAACCTGCGGCGCTGATTTGTAGCAAGCAGCGAGTAATCTATCAGGTGGAAAGCCGTGTTTCGCGGTACGTATCAATCATGGAGGATGCCCACAATGGCGAAAACCGTCCTTGTCATCAATTCCGGTTCCAGCTCTATCAAGTATCAGCTGGTCGATCTTGAGTCCGGCGAAGGTCTGGCCTCCGGTCTCGTCGAGAAGATCGGTGAGCCGGTCGACGGCCACTACAAGCACGAGTTCAACGGCGAGAAGCATGAGCTGGAAGAGCCGATCCACGACCACGAGCAGGGCCTCAAGCGCGTGCTCGGCTTCTTCAAGGAGTACGGCCCGGACCTGTCCGAAGCAGGCATCGTCGCCGTCGGCCACCGTGTGGTTCAGGGCGGATCCCTCTTCCCGAAGCCGGCCCTCGTGACCGACAAGACCATCAACGCCGTCAAGGACCTGGCCGTGCTCGCCCCGCTGCACAACGGCCCGGAGGCCAAGGGCGCCGAAGTCATGCGCGCACTGCTGCCCGACGTTCCGCAGATCTTCGTCTTCGATTCCTCCTTCTTCTTCCAGCTGCCGAAGGCCGCCAGCACCTACGCGCTGAACAAGGAAATCGCCGACCAGTACCACATCCGCCGTTACGGCGCCCACGGCACCTCGCACGAGTTCATCTCCTCCGTGGTCCCCGGCGTCATCGGCAAGCCGGCCGAAGGCCTCAAGCAGATCGTGCTGCATATCGGCAACGGCGCTTCCGCCTCCGCCGAAGTTTCCGGCAAGCCGGTCGAGACCTCCATGGGTCTGACCCCGCTTGAAGGCCTGATGATGGGCGGCCGCACCGGCGACATCGACCCGGCCGTGGTCTTCCACCTCATCCGCAACGCCCACATGAACGTGGACGAGCTCGACACCCTGTTCAACAAGCGCTCCGGCATGATGGGCATGACCGGCTTCGGCGACCTGCGCGAGGTTCACCGTCTGGTGGCCGAGGGCAACGAGGACGCCAAGCTGGCCCTCGACGTGTACGTGCACCGCATCGTCAGCTACATCGGCAACTACACCTACCAGATGGGCGGCTGCGACGTAATCACCTTCACCGCCGGCGTCGGCGAGAACGACGACATCGTGCGCAAGATGGTGTGCGACAAGCTCGCCCCGTTCGGCGTCAAGCTGGACGAGGAGAAGAACGCGAAGCGCTCCAAGGAGCCGCGCATCATCTCCACCCCGGACTCCTCCGTGATCATCGCCGTCATCCCGACGAACGAGGAGCTGGCCATCGCCCGCAAGTCCGCCGAAATCGCCGAGAACGGCGCGGACACTTACGGCAACACGTTCACCAAGTGACGAACTGCCGTTAGCAGGCCGCAGTCCGCCTAACGCAAACGGACGAACATAAATGAGGGGCTGATTCCGCTGGGAATCAGCCCCTCATCGTATATCCGTGATATTCGTCGCGGTCACCGATCCAACATGCCGGTCCACATGCCCACGAAATCGGGCAGTGTCTTGCGCGTGGTCTCCACGTTGACGATTCGGACGCCCGGCACGGCCAGCCCGATCATCGCGGCGAACGTCGCCATGCGGTGATCAGCGTAGGATTCCATCACCTCACCGTGCAGACGCTCAACCGGCACAGGAGTGATCTCGATGCCATCCTCCAGTTCGCGGGCCTCTCCCCCGATGCGCGTGATCTCCGTGACCAGCGCCTCCAGACGGTTCGTCTCATGACCACGCAGATGACCGATGCCGAGCATACGGGTCGGAGCATCGGCAAACGCCAGTATCGCCGCGAGCGACGGCGCGATCTCCCCTGCCGCGGTCAGGTCGAAATCACCAAGACCATGCACATGGCCGTCGCCACTCACCTCGCAATACCGCACGCCGTCCTCTTCGGGGAACGAGACGCGCGCGCCCATGCGTTCCAGATATCCCGGCAGCAGTCCACCGGGCTGGGTGGTCTCAGCAGGCCAGTGCGGCACGCGCACCGTGCCTCCGGCGATCAAAGCCGCGCCGAGGAACGGCGCCGCATTCGACAGGTCAGGTTCGACGACCACGCGTTCCGGCAGCTGCAACGCGGCATGGCCGACTCGCCAGACGCGAGACTCCTCATCAGCGGTCGCATTGCCGCCCGCGCCGTTCACATCAGCGACGGTCATGCGGATATGCGGCAGGCTCGGCGTCTTCTCCCCCGTATGCCGCAACTCCAGCCCACCGGGCAGGCGCGACCCGATCAGCAGCAGACCGGAGATGAACTGTGACGAGCCGGACGAGTCGATGCTCACCTTGGCGGCAGCGGAACCGTCATCGGCCTGTTCACCATCATGACGCGGTGGCGTGATGGTGAACGGCAGCCGGCCGTGCTCGCCGTGATATTCGACGCGGGCGCCAAGCTGTTCGAGCCCGTCGAGAACCGGCTGCATCGGCCTCGCGTATGCCTGATCGTCTCCATCGAACCGCACCGGGGCGTCCGCGAACAGCGCCAGCCCCGGCACGAAACGCATCACCGTGCCGGCGAGCCCGCAGTACACGCCCACATTGCCGCTGAATCGGCCGGATTCCGGCGGCGTCACCGTGACCGTGGTGTCGTTTTCCGGGTCGATGTCGCAGCGCACACCAAGCGCCGACAGCGCTCCCATCATCAGTTCGGTGTCGCGCGAGCGCAACAGCCCGACAAGCGTGACGGGCTTCGCGCCAAGCACGGCGAGGATCAGATACCGATTCGACAGGGATTTGCTGCCGGGGATGGTCACGGTCGCGTTCAGCGGGCCGTCAGCGGTCGGGGCCGGCCACAGGTTGTCATGTTCGTTTCGCTCATGCGTCCAATCGTATCGTCTTCGTTCGAGTTATGGCATTTTCCGTCCGCATCGGCGGAATCGTTCGCGCCCATGTCGTCATTTCCGGCAACCGGGCCAGGCGAGCCCCAAACGCCACCGCGCGCATTCGACCTTTCATCTGTCAGCGCTCTCATGAACGCGGTCGTATACTGGGCGATACGAAAGGAGGCCAGGATGGCGACCATGATGCTCACATCGACGCTGCGCGGAGCCACAGGGATGATCCCGCATGCACTGCCCGGGCTGCACGGCGGTCGACTGGCGTACATCACGACCGCCGCGGCTGTAGAGCCATGGGGGTTCGCTCATACGATGCTGACCCGCCGCCAACTGCGTCAACTGGGATTCCGCGTCACCGAACTGGATGTTTCAACGGCCGCTGCCCCCGACGTGCGGAGCACTCTCTCGGACGCCGACTGCATATATGTCGGCGGCGGCAATTCGTTCTTTCTGCTGCAGGAACTGCGGCGGAGCGGCGCGGATGCGCTGCTCGCCGAACGGATAGCCGACGGGATCCCGTATATCGGCGAATCAGCCGGTTCGGTCATCATGTCGCCGGACATCGGCTACTGCTCCATCATGGACCGCACGGATCGCGCCCCGGGTCTGCGCGACTACAAAGGACTTGGTCTGACGGATTTCCACGTGGTGCCGCATCTGGGCAATCCCACGATGGGTCAGGCGGCACGGCTCATCGTCGAACGGTATTCCACGGAGCTCGACCTACGCGCGCTCACTGACCGTCAATCACTGCTCGTCAGGGACGGCGGCATCACCATGTTGCAGTCATGACGGGGCATCACGGTTCGGGCACGACCCCTTTCCGGCGCGATTCGCCATCTTCTCTCCCCCGGTCATGGGCGAAAAGCCCGGAATCACATCGTCATTGAACCGTATCTACGTTTCGAGGGGTTGATTTCGGTCTCGCCGGACATCTATCTACGTTTCGAGGGGGTGCCAGCCAAGTATGAACGCTCCCAAAACCGCGTAATCCCAGTAGCAGAAAGCGCTTAATACTTCGGATATCGCGTTTGGGCAACCCCCTGAAATGCAGATAGATGTTCCTGATCCATCAGATCAACCCCTCGAAATGTAGATACCACCAATTTCGCCCACACTAATCCCGCTTTCACGCCTCAAACGGCGATTAGCGCAGCCCGGGACCGCTTTCCCATTCGGAATTATTCAGGCGGCGGCCCACTGGCGACGATAGGATGGTCAACAGCAGCCAGCACCGCAATCACCACCGGCGCCACTGAGGGAACCAGCATGGAATTCGTCCTCAAAGGCATCTTTGACTACGCCGTCTCGAACGGGTGGATCGGCGAGAATCCTGTGGACAGGGTCACCGTGCCGAAGATCGCCTCCGACGACGACATGGTGTTCCTCTCGGTCCGCGAGGTCGAGTTGCTCGCGGACGAGGCGGAGAAGATCGGGAAGCCGGTGGACGGTCTGCTGGTCAGATGGCAGGCCTATACGGGATGCCGCATAGGTGAATCACTTGCCCTCAAGGTCGGTGACGTGGACGCGACCAAGCGGCGCGCCAGGATAGGCCACACATGGACTGATGACGGCACGGCGGCAGCATGCTCGGCACACCGAAGAACGGAAAGGGCCCGCAACATCGCGATACCACGGTTCCTCATGCCGCAGATCAAGGCGCAGATGGATGGCATGGGTGATGACGATTGGCTGTTCCGTGCCACCCGTGGCGGGAACGTCTGGACGAACACGTGGCGGACAAGGATATGGAACAAGGCCGTCAAAAAGCGGCCGGCATGGAGGACGAGGGCGTGACCATACACAGTCTGCGCCACACATACGCGAGCTTCGCGATCGCCCAGGGCGCGGACGTGAAGACCCTGCAGATGCAGCTCGACCACTCCTCTCCCAGCATCACATTGAACACCTACACGGCGCTCTGGCCGGAACGATTGGACGACGTGGCCAACGCGATCGGAGCCCTCCGCGAGCGCGAACTCGTGTGAATCGGGCATGGAGGTCCCGCGGCGTTTGTATGCATTTGTATGCGGATTGTTTTCGACGAAAAAAGCCCTTGAAAACCTAATGTTTCCAAGGGCTCCGGTCGGGCTGACAGGATTTGAACCTGCGACATCCTGCTCCCAAAGCAGGCGCGCTACCAAACTGCGCTACAGCCCGATGTGCCCAGCCCAAGGCAAAGCACAAATGTTGAGTATACCATAGGCCGAGACTGAGCCCGTCTTCAATTATCGCCGGGTTCCGTAGGCCTTGGCAACCGAATCCGGGGCCATTGGACTCGACCTGCATCTTCCACCCCGCCGATGGTCCAAATAATCGGCGCAATGTAGGCCCCTCCCATTGCGTTCCTAAGTGCGCGCCGAAACGACGAGTACGCGAACATAGGAACGCAAATGACCCTGTTTGCGTACCTATGTGCGCACGGTCGTCGTTTCGGCGCGCATTTAGGAACGCAAATCCGGACGTCACATCTCACGCATGAACAGGCACCGCGCCGCATGCCGGTCATCGTCCCACGCCGCCCCGTCATAACCCCGTACCGTCGCGTCACAATCTCGTCCCGCACCGCCCCCTCCCCGGCCGCCAACGCAACACAGCCGCGAAACCGCACGAGTACAATGGATATCCGAACGGCGAAAGGGGTGTCATGGGACGTCATCAGCGAGCGGAGACCCTTGGTCTGATCTCATTCCTGATCTGCGCGATGGTCGGCGCGATAATGATGTCGCTGTACATGCAGTTCGCCCCGGCGATCTGGCAGATCACCCAACGACGTTTCATGGTGTGCGCGGGCATTCTGGCCGGTTGCGCCGCCCTGTCATTCTGCGTCGGTTACGCCAGCCACTCCCATTCGCTCAACCTGCAGAGCGGCTGGTTCGCCCCGATTCGTCGCGTGTTCGAAATCCTCGCATTGTCGATCGTGTACGCGGCGACCGTGTTCCTCTCGTCATTCGCTCTACTCGGCGCAATCAACGGCATGATGGGGTCGGCGACGTTCAGCGGATACCTCACCCCCATCTGCGCCGGCTTCGCGGGCGTCGTCGGTTATATGACATTCGTGCAGGCGGAGATGATGAACGCGAAGACGTTGGCCTCGCTGCTGCCGTTCTTCGTGATTTCCGGCGTGTGCACCGCCGGCCTGACCACCGACGACCCGTACTGGTACCGCAACAATTTCTCGCAGCTCGGCGACCGCACCACGTTCGCGGCCCGCATGTTCAACTCGACGCTGATGCTCGCCGGAACGTGCATCATCATCGTCAGCTACTTCGCCATCTCGGAGCTGATCACCACCGAACGCATACAGCGAGCACGCCATCAGATGAACAAAAGCACCGGCACCGCCGCCGATGACCGCGACATCACGCATTTCACGTTGCGTATCGCCATTCTGTCGCTGCTGCTGACCATATCCGGGCTCATGTTCATAGGCATCGGCGCGTTCCGCTATACGCCGCACCCGATCATGCACAACGTGTGCGCCAAGGGACTGACGGTCATCATGGGCGTGTTGATGCTCTCCCTGCCGTGGCTCGCCCCGCGGATACCGAAGGTGATGTCGGTGATTTCCGCCTTGGCGATTCTGATCTGCTCTGCCATCGGCATCAGGATGCTGATGGGCCAGGAAACGCTCACCAATCTCGAAGCGCTCGCCGGACTGCTGTTTCTGGGATGGTTCATCGTCTTCTCAAGGCAAATCGCCGCAATCGAGGCCGATCGTCTGCAGGATCAGCTGATGATGCTGCAGACCGGCACTGGTGACAGCACCGGTGCCGGCCCCGGCAATCCAGCCCGAGACGCGGACGGCTCCGGCACCAACGAGCAGGTCGCGGAACTGCAATCCCGCCTGTCGAACGACTGGTAACACCCAAGTCACCGGTCGGCGCCTGCCTAGCGTAGCGCACACAGCGCGCAGGTGCGAAGCACCTGCCACGAGATCTCAGCTGTCCTCGCGACGTACCGCCGGGCAATCAGAACTCTTGAGCAGCAGGAAGCTGCGCGCCTGGGCGGTGATGGCGAATCCCGCCTCATAGCTCAGCTCCGGCCCCTTGGGGTTGTATGTGTCGATGAGCAGCTGCCACTTCTTGCCATACCGCTCACTGGGCAGCGTGAACATGATCGGCTCATAATGCGCGTTGAAGATCAGGATGAAATCGTTGTCGATCATCGGCGAACCGTACCAGTCAGTCTCGGGGATGCGCGAGCCGTTGAGGAACACCATCATCGAGAAAGCGTGCGTGTTCGACCAGTCATCCATGTCCATGATTGATCCGGTGTGGTCGAACCATTCGATCTGCGGGATCGTCGAGACGTCCTCGCCCGGCTCACGCCCGGAGAAGAAGCGGCGCCTGTGCAGCACGGGATGCTCCAGCCGCAGATGGATCAGCTTGGACACGAACTGCAGCAGGTCCTCCTGCTCGGGCGATGGAGTCCCAGCTGCGCCACGATATCTCGTTGTCCTGGCAGTAGGCATTGTTGTTGCCCTGCTGGGTGCGTTCCACCTCGTCGCCGCCGCAGATCATCGGAATGCCCTGGCTGACCAGCAGCGTGGAGAACAGGTTGCGCAGCTGCCGCTGGCGCAGGTTGTTGACATCGCTAATGGTTGTGGGGCCCTTCCACGCCGCTAGTTCCATGAACGATTGTTGCTTTCGCCGTCGCGGTTGTCTTCGCCGTTGGCCATGTTGTGCTTGTTGTTGTACGTGACCAGATCGTTCATGGTGAAGCCGTCGTGCGCGGTGATGAAGTTCACCGAAGCGACCGGCCTGCGGCCGTTGACCTGATACAGGTCGGAGCTGCCGAGCAGACGGCTGGCGAACTCGGGAAGCGTGGACGGCTGCGAGCGCCAGAAGTCGCGCACGCAGTCGCGGTAACGGCCGTTCCATTCGGACCAGCTCGACGGGAACCCGCCCACCTGGTAGCCGCCGGAGCCGAGATCCCACGGTTCGGCGATGAGTTTGACACGTGAGATGACCGGATCCTGTTCGACGATGTCGAAGAACGCGGACAGCTTGTCGACCTCCTGGAACTGGCGTGCCAGCGTGGCGGCCAGATCGAAGCGGAAGCCGTCGACGTGCATTTCGGTGACCCAATAACGCAGCGAGTCGGTGATGAGCTGCAGCGCGTGGGGAGAGCGCATGAGCAGCGAGTTGCCGGTGCCGGTGGTGTCGAAGTAATGCCGCGGATCGCCATCTACCAGACGATAGTACGACTGGTTGTCGATGCCCCTGAAGCTCAGGGTCGGGCCCATGTCGTTGCCTTCGGCGGTGTGGTTGTAAACCACGTCGAGGATGATCTCGATGCCAGCGCGGTGGTATGCCTTGACCATCGCCTTGAACTCGTTGACCTGCTCGCCGCGCTGGCCTGAGCATGCGTAGGCGTTGTGCGGCGCGAAGAAGCCGATGGTGTTGTATCCCCAGTAGTTGCTCAGTCCCTTTTCCTGCAGGAACGAGTCGTTGACGAACTGGTGGATGGGCATGAGCTCCAGTGCGGTGATGCCGAGCTTTTTCAGGTATTCGATCACCGAGGGGTGCGCGAGGCCGGCGTAGGTTCCGCGAATCTGCGGCGGCACGTCCTTGTTGAGGTTGGTCATGCCGCGCACGTGGGCTTCGTAGATGACCGAATCATGGTATGGCGTGTTCGGATGCTGGTCGTTGCCCCAGTCAAAATAGGGGTTGACGACTGCGGACTTCATGGTGTGATCGGCTGAGTCGAGGTCGTTCATTGGGCCGTCCGGGTCGGCGAAACGGTAGGAGAACAGGCTTTCGTCGCCGTCGATGTTGCCTTCGATGGCTTTGGCGTAGGGGTCGAGCAGCAGCTTGTTCGGGTTGCACCGCATGCCCTTGGCGGGATCGTACGGGCCGTACACGCGGTAACCGTAGCGTTGCCCGGGTTGGATTCCGGAAATATAGTTATGCCAGACGTACGAGTTCTGCTCGGTCATCTCGATGCGCGTCTCTTTGTCGTCCTCGTCGAACAGACATAACTCGACCTTGTCCGCCACCTGCGAGAACAAGGCGAAATTCACGCCAGAACCGTCGTAGTTCGCACCCAACGGGTACATGGAGCCGGGTCGTATTTGCTGCATGGTCATATTATCGCACGCCAACGTGAACATAGTTAACTTCAAACCGATATAAAGAAAAATTCTCAGCAGACTATGTTTGTTTTACCATGAATACTTATTGTTTTTTCAGGATTCGCTGAATCGTCTCATGCTGTATGGCGATGACGGAGTTCGACGCGGTGACCGGCACTCCGGCGAGTTGGCGCCAGGTCACCCACGCAGATTCCACGTGTTCGTCGGGATCGAACCGGCGCGGTCGGCTTTCCCAGCGTCGCAGGTGCATGACCATGATGTTGGCGAGCTCGTCGCTCATGCCTTCCGACGAGTAGAACGCCCCCACATGGTCGAATATGACGCCGTCCTGTCCGACCGGCACCACGCCGGTCTCCTCGGCGAGCTCGCGCAGCGCCGCCTGCTCCACGTCCTCTCCGTCGTCCATCAGTCCCGCCGGCAGACCGTAGGCGAACAGGTCGGATCCTACGCGGTACTCGCGCTCCAGCAGGTACAGGTCCCGGGCCTCGTCATGGACGAGCATGACGACGCATGGCGCGTGACGGCACACCTGGCGACGCACGGTGACGGAGTCCCCGCCACCGGCCGGCAGCGCGATGCGCATGTCCTCCACGTCGAACACCGCCCCTTGGTACACGGTCTGTCGTGACAGCACGACGGCCCTGCGATCCCGGCTGTCCATGACGATGCCGTCGGCGGAGCGGTCGAGCAGCGCGTCGACCTGCCGGGTGATGTCGCTTGCGGCGGCGGTACCCGCGGTTTCGGCAGTGCCAGCGGTGTCAGCGGTTGAACGGTCAGGCATGATGAATGGTCCTTTTTCGAAAGAAGTTGTCAGCGATGTGCAGCGGCAGCCGGCTAGCCCCGGCAGGGGATGTTCAGCGTCCACGGATCGGTGTTCATCGTGATATGGGTGGTGCGTATGGTCTCCCCCGTCGCCCGCCCGACCGCCGCGGCGATGTCGTCCGGGGCGTATCGGAACCACAGCGACTCGATGGCGGAGTGCGGCGTGTTGATCAGCGCCGGACGCGCGACGGCGCTTCCTGCCGTTCCCGTATTTCCGGCCGAGGGGGCGGCCAGTCCGCGCGAGAGCAGCGATGCCTCGTACCGCGCCTGTTCCAAGGCGTCCGTCGCCGGATGATGGCGCAGGTCGCTGGTCACATACACATCGGCTCCGCTGGCCCGCACCTCGTCGAACAGCGAGTCCCCTGATCCCGGCAGCACCGCGACGCGCCGCACGAGCGACTGGAGGTCGCCGGCGACCTGAACACCAAGATTCGTGGCCGGCAGCGCCTGCGCCACGCGATGCGCGAAACGCTCCAAGGTCATCGGCTCCTCCAGCAGGCCGACACGACCCAGGCCCACGGCGTGCGCAGACCCCGGGTCGTCGATGGGCACCAGAGGCCGCTGATCGACCAGGCCGAACGCGTCGGCCGCAGCCTGCCCTACACCGCGCCACGCGGCATCGGCGTTGGTGTGACCCACCCACAGAGCGCAGTGATGGCTGTACAGTTTGCCGACGATGGCGCCGTGCACGTCCTGTCCGGAGACGGCGTGCACGGAACGGAACAGCAACGGGTGATGGCATATCAGCAGGTCGGCGCCGCGTTCGATGGCCTCGTCGATCACCGCCATGGTGGGGTCCGCGGCGAATGCGACCAGTCCGACGTCGGCACCGGGCTCGCCGACGATCAGGCCGGGCGCGTCCCAGGATTCCGCATAGCGCAGCGGATACAGGGTTTCCACTACATTGACGACCTGTCGAAGCGTGGTCATGGCTTGTCCTCTTTTCTTTTCTTGCCGTCGTTGTTCTCGCCGCCGTGCCGTCGCCGTCAGTGGGCGGCGAGCTGCCAGTCGGAGCCGATGCCGGTGGACACGTCCAACGGCACGGCGAGATCGACCGCGTGCTCCATGGCGTCGCGCACCAGGCCCGTCACCTGCTCGGCTTCGCCGGGGGCTATCTCCACCACGAGTTCGTCGTGGATCTGCAGGATGATACGGCTACGGACCTTGGCCTTGGCGAGCGCGTCGGACGCGTGGATCATGGCGATCTTCATGATGTCCGCGGCCGAGCCCTGGATGGGCGCGTTGAGTGCTCCCCGCTCGGCGGCGTCGCGTATGTTGCGGTTCGGCGACTGCAGTCCGGGGAAGTACCGACGCCTGCCGAACATCGTCTCGGTGTATCCCTTCTCGCGGGCGCCGGCGACCAGGGATTCCAGATACTCGTGGACCTTGCCGAACGTCGCGAAATACTGCGATTTCAGCCGGTCAGCCTCGCCGGGGCTGATTTTTGAGCTGCTGGGCGAGACCGTAGGTGCTCAATCCGTACGCCAGCCCGTAGCTCATCGCCTTTACGTGGGTGCGCTGGTCGGGGGTGATGTCGTCGACGGGGATGCCGTACACGAGGCTCGCCACGTACTTGTGGAAGTCAGCTCCGGAACGGAACGCCTCGATCAGCGCGTCATCGCCCGACAGGTCGGCCATGATGCGCAGCTCGACCTGCGAGTAGTCGGAGCTCAACAGCGACTCGTAGCCCTCTCCGGGCACGAACGCGGAGCGAATCTCGCGGCCCTCGGCATTGCGGTTGGGGATGTTCTGCAGGTTCGGGTCGACGGAACTGAGCCGTCCGGTGGCGGCCACGGTCTGCTCGAACGTGGTGTGGATTCTCCCGTCATCAGGGTTCACCGCATCGATCAGGCTTTGGACGATCTGCTTGAGCTTGTTCGTCTCGCGATGGCGCAGCAGCGCGGTCAGGAATCCGTTGGCGCGCTCGTTGCCGACGGATCGAACCGCGAGATCCTGCAGCGCGGACGCATTGGTCGTGTACGAACCCGATTTTGTTTTCTTGGTCGGCTTGAGGCCCATGTCGTCGAACAGCACGGCCTGCAACTGCTTGGGGCTTTGCAGGTTGACGCGGCTCCCGGCGAACTGCCAGGCGGTCTCCTGCGCGTCGCGAGCGTCGACGGCGAACCGGTCGCGCATCTCGGTCAGGCGCATGAAGTCCACGCTGGCACCGACCTGCTCCATGCCGAACAGCACGTGGGACACCGGCAGCTCGATGGACTGCAGCAGCCTGAACTGCTCGCGTTCGTCGATCTTCGCGGCCAGCATGTCGGCGAGGGCGCGAACCATGGCCATATGAAGCAGATCCTTGCGCTGGTCGACCGGATCGACGTCGCCGCTCAAGTCCAGCTGCCCCTGCGCGACGTCATCGGCATTGTCCAATTGCAGCTGCAGGAAATGGGATGCCGCCTGTTCCAGCGAATCGGCATGATAGTCCGGCTGGACCAGGTATCCGGCGAGTTTCGTATCGAACCACGGCTCGGCGAGGTCCAGTCCGAGCGACGCGAGGATGTGCGACTGCTCCTTGTACCCGTGCACGACCATCCGGTTGGTGTGCCCGTCAAGGAACCGCTGCAACGCGGGACGGACGCCGGCGATCACGCCGGCTTCCAGCACGGCCGCCTTGCCGCCGACCTCCAGCATCAGCACGCTGCATCCCGGGTTCCCGGGTTTGGATGAGCCTTCGGCATACAGCGCGCAGGTCGATGCCATGACGTCGGCGCAGTGCGCCCGGTTGCGCGGCTCATCATCCGAATTGTCGGCAGGTGAGCCGAGACCGTCTCGTGCGGAGTCGATCCATGCCGCCAACGCCGCCTCATCCGCGATGGTCACGGCCTCGGGAATCCTCAGGTCGTCGGAGGTGTCCTCGTCGTCTGCGTGCTTGTCAGCTGCGTCGCCGGCCTGCTTGCCGGCATTGAACGACTTGAGTACCTTGCTGCGGGTGCGCGGGCCGAATTCGAGGCTGGTGAACAGTTCCGAAAGCGCGTCGGCGTCCACCTCGCCGAATGTCAGGTCCTCGATGCCGATACCGAGGTCGACGTCGCGCCGCAGAGCGTTGACCTTGCGGTTGAGCTTGACCTGCTCGATGTTCTCGCGCAGCGACTCGCCCTTCTTGCCGCCTATCTCGTCGGCGTGCTCGATGATACCCTCAAGTCCGCCGTACTGGTTGATCCACTTCGCCGCGAACCCGTCGCCGACGCCGGCCACGCCGGGATGGTTGTCGGCAGTCTCGCCGCGCAACGCCGCAAGATCCGGGTATTGCGCGGGCCGACATGGTACCTTGTCCTCCACCGCCTGCGGCGTCATGTGCTTGAGGTCCTTGAAGTGATGCCCGGGATACAGCACGGTGACGCGCTCGTCGATCAGCTGGAAGGCGTCGCGGTCGCCGGACAGCACCAGCGTGTCGTATCCGGACCGCTCCCCCATCGCGGCGAGCGTGGCGATGATGTCGTCGCCCTCATACCCCTGCTTTTCGACGTAGGTGACGCCTAGCGCCGTGAGCATCTTCTGGATGAGCGGCAGCTGGGTGAGCAGGTCCTCCGGCGCCGCTTCGCGGGTGCCCTTGTATTGCGGCAGCATCTCGTTGCGGAAGGTGCCGCCTTTCATGTCGAACGCGACCGCGAGATGGTCGGGCTTCTCGCTGTCCAGCACCTGGGACAGCATCGTGGCGAAACCCCATACCGCGTTCGTGGCCTGTCCGGCCTGAGTACTGAAATTTTCCGCCGGTAAAGCGAAAAAACGCGCGAAACGCAAGCGAGTGGCCATCGACCACCAGCAACGTTCCACGCGTTTTCGTCTGGGCGTCGTCGCGCGATTCGCTCATTCCCCTACTTCCGACGGCTTGGGATCGCCATACTTGGCGATGATCGCCATGGCCCAGACGCTTCTTCGGGATGCGCTGATCCATCGAGGTCTTCTGGATCCAGCGGAAGGCTCCCTGCTCGGAGAAGTCCGCCTTGTCCATGAGCAGGCCCTTGGCGCGGTCGACGAGCTTGCGCTCCTCAAGCGTGTCTTCGGCCTTCTTGAGTTTCTCCTCGGCCTTCTTGAGCTGCTCTTCGGTCTCCTTGAGCTTGTTCTCGCTGGTCTCGACGTTGTCGAGCAGGTCGTTGATCTCGGAGAAACGGCCCATCGCGACTTCCAGGGCGGGCAGCAGCTTGGATTCCTCATACGGCTTGGTGACGTAGGCCATGGCACCTGCACCGGTCGCCTGACGGACCAGGTCGGGTTGCGAGAACGCGGTGAGCATCACCACGGGAGCGATGTTCTCGTCGCAGATGACGCCGGCGGCGGCGATGCCGTCCATACGGGGCATCTTCACGTCCATGCACACGATATCCGGGCGGAACTTGCGCGTCAAATCGACGGCCTCCTCACCATTGGCCGCCTCGCCGACGACCTCATACCCGTTATCCTCCAGCATGGCCACCAGATCCATGCGGTTCACCGACTCGTCCTCGGCGACAACGACCGTGCGCTTCTTGTGCACGGCGCTCTCGACGGGCTCGCCTTCGGAGACTGCCTTCAGCTCGTCGGCGGAAAGCACCTCCTCTACCTGACCCTCTTGCTCTTGCGTTGAGGTCTTCTTTCTTGCCACCATGCTCACAACCTCTTTTCCACGACACAGTGATTCATCGACAAAACTTCATGTATAACGATAACATAGAGATTCGGCGATGCGACACTGTGGCTCACCCGATAATGCAACGTGCCCTCGGTGGGACTCGAACCCACACTGCGCAGATTTTGAGGCTGCTTCCTCTACCAATTGGGATACGAGGGCGTTTCTGGCACTCGCGATAGTTTAGCATATCGCTACGTCATTCGTCCATTGCAGGCGTGCCGCGCATCATTCCAGCGAGTCACGCCGGTTCCGTGGACACCATACGCCCCGGCACGCGATTTACGCCGGTAGCATCAACGCCGCGCCGAATAT
>ENA-OQCU01000564-OQCU01000564.1-human-gut-metagenome-genome-assembly--contig:-NODE-564-length-16208-cov-4.686338_pt1 | contig 16208 bp, 15 predicted proteins | sample MGYA00242504_ERZ504590 | MGnify/ENA primary metagenome ERZ504590 (study PRJEB26092, sample SAMD00036318) | human gut metagenome | host: Homo sapiens | study: EMG produced TPA metagenomics assembly of... | reverse complement strand
TCTCCTTCCCGGACGAGATCGGTCCGGGCTTGGCTGTGTTCCATCCGAAGGGCGCCGCTGTGATCAACGCGATGGAGGATTACTCCCGCGAAATGCATCGTAAGCACCACTACAGCTTCGTGCAGACCCCGCACATCACCAAGGGCGGCCTGTACGAGACCTCCGGCCACCTGCACTGGTACAAGGACGGCATGTACCCGCCGATGCACCTGGACGAGGAGTACGACGCCGACGGCAACATCACCAAGCCGGGCGCCGACTACTACCTGAAGCCCATGAACTGCCCGATGCACAATCTGATCTTCAAGTCGCGCCAGCGCTCCTACCGCGAGCTGCCGCTGCGTCTGTTCGAGTTCGGCACCGTGTACCGCTACGAGAAGTCCGGCGAGGTCCACGGCCTGACCCGCGTGCGCGGCCTGACTCAGGACGACTCCCACATCTACTGCACCCGCGAGCAGATGAAGGACGAGCTCACCAGCCTGCTCACCTTCGTGCTGAACCTGCTCAAGGACTTCGGCCTGTCTGACTTCTACCTTGAGCTGTCCACCAAGGATCCGGACAAGTACGTCGGTTCCGACGAGATCTGGGAAGAGGCCACCCGCACGCTGCGCGAGGTCGCCGAGGCATCCCACCTCGACCTCGTGGCCGACCCGGGCGGCGCCGCGTTCTACGGCCCGAAGATCTCCGTGCAGGCCCGCGACGCGATCGGCCGCACCTGGCAGGTCTCGACCATCCAGCTCGACTTCAACCTGCCCGAGCGTTTCCAGCTCGAATACATCGCGAAGGACGGCACCCACCAGCGTCCGGTGATGATTCACCGTGCCCTTTTCGGCTCCATCGAACGCTTCTTCGCCGTGCTGCTGGAGCACTATGCCGGTGCGTTCCCGGCATGGCTCGCCCCCGTGCAGGTGCTCGGCGTGCCGGTGGCCGACGAGTTCGCGCCGCATCTGGCCGGTTTCGTCAAGTCGCTGGAGGACGAGATGGTCCGCTGCGAGATCGACTACTCCGACGACCGCTTCGGGAAGAAGATCCGCAACGCCTCCAAGTCCAAGGTGCCGTTCATCCTCATCGTCGGCGAAGAGGACATGAACAACAACGCGGTGAGCTTCCGCTTCCGCGATGGCAGCCAGCTCAACGGCGTGCCGGTGGACGAGGCGCGCGAGAAGATTCTCGCCGTCATCAAGAAGCGCGCGCAGGTCAACTCCGCGGACGACTTCGCCGCCGCATTGGCATAAGGTGACGCACGGGCCCCTCGCGCCCGTTGAAGACCCCCGTCAGCAACCGTTTCGCTGCCGACGGGGGTCTTTCCATAAGTGATGTCAAGACTCGCTCATTTTGTGCACTATATTTACAAAAAATGGGATGACGTGATATATTGACGCTGGATTGTAAAGTCGCGGTCCGTTCAATAGACCGGATAATGGTGTGGTTCAATAGCGAGCCTGCCAGGAGATACAGAGAAAGAGCCATCATCCCATGAATATCAAACGACGTGGCCTCGCAAGATTCATGTCACTGATCTGCGCATCGGCGATGCTGCTGGTGCCGGCCTCATCGGCCTTGGCGCAGCACAACGCAGAGGCGGCGGCAGCGGCGGAATCATCCACTTCCACAGCGTTCAACCTCGCGACCATGGCGACGGTCACCGCGTCCGGTCGCGAAGTCAGTTCCGGATTCGGGCCGGAACTGGCCGCCGACAACCAGGATCTGCCGGACAACCCCACCGACAAAAGCGTGCACAACGCATCCGGCGCCTCGCGCTGGAGCGCCGACAGGGGGAGCGCCCCTGGTGGCTGGCCTACGAATTCCCCGGCGAAGCGACGATTTCCAGTGTGAACATCGCCTGGGGCAACACCTATGCGACGAACTACTCCATCCAGACTTCCGATAACGGCTCCAACTGGACCGACGTGAAGACGGACTCAAGGCGACGGCACAGGCGCAATGGGTCAAAACCACATTCGACACGCCGATCAAACCCGGCACATCCGCATGATCGCGACCACGAAGAGCCAATCCTGGTCGCTTTCCGTGTGGGAGATGCGCACGATGGGGACCATCTCGGCAGTCGCCACCGACCCGTTGAGCCGGCTCACCCCGAGGCCGCTATATGCGCAATCCGCTGACGGAGAGGCGTTTGAACTTAAGAAGAACACCTGCGTGTCCGTGAGCGACGGCAGCCTCCTGCCTGCGGTTGGCGTCATGCGTGACGAGCTCGGCACCTCGTACGGCCTGGAACTCGCCGAAGGCACGAACTGCCCGATCACCTTCACCCTTGACAAGAACCTGGACGTCACCGGTCACGTCGGTTCCGCCCAGTCGATCACCGCCGATGAGGCCTACACGATCGTCTCCGACGCCGACTCGGTCACCGTCAAGGCCCGCAGCGCCACCGCGGGCATATGGGCGGCGCAGACGTTGCTGCAGCTGATCGGTCCGTGGACGAACTCCACGGTGAAGCTTGCCGATGTCGCTTTCATCCCGGCCGTCAACATCGCCGACGCCCCGCGTTACCAGTGGCGCGGCGTGCTGGTCGACCCGGCGCGTTCCTTCTACCCGCTCGATGAGATGAAGCAGATGATCGACGTGATGTCGGCCTACAAGATGAACACGCTGCACCTGCACCTGAGCGAGGACGAGGGCTTCCGCGTCGAGATCACCAATGACGGGCGTGCGGACGGCGATACGACCGACTACACGCAGCTCGCGATCAAGTCCGGCGCCATCAAATATCGGACGGACCAAGGATATTGGCTATTTTGGTTGCTGTGCTGTATCGTAATGTATCGGAAGTCAAAGTAAACTTAGGGTTGACCAACTTCACATCATAATTGAACACAGATATTTTGGTAGCCGGACTATATTCCCCCCATTCCGAAGTCAATACATTCTCCTCGTCCATCAATGTCCCGCCATCAAAGTAATATCCCAAATTATAAATACGATCGTAGTTCAGGCTATCCGTCAACAAAGTCGTATTCTTGTTTTCCATGCGTACATTATAGCGTACCTGGGCAATCTGGGTATTTCCGTCATAAAACAAATAGTCCCCATACAGAAACAAGGTATCCCCCTGCACCATCTTCACATTGTCAAAAGCTTCCAGCGAATTCGTTTTCTCATAGAAACAGGCACTGTCACAATACATATATACACTGTCGTGACGGAACGCAACGTTTCCAATCAGAATCTGTGCATCCGGGTCCGGATTCAACGGACTTTTCTTCAACACATCCGAATGCAACAGATACACCTTGCTTTTAGCCGGTTTCTGTTCCCCTTTTTTAGCCGGTCTCACCTGAGCCAGCAAGCAAAAGCCGAACAGGCACAGGACACTTACCACAAGTATCCTATGCCTGCCCGAAGAGTATTTATTCTTTCTTTTTCCAAGCATATACTTTATACACTACATTATTTCTTTACCCAACCCGGATATTTGAAATCGCATTTCTGCCACTTCTCATTAATACGCACGTAGGTATGTTTTTGTTTATCCCTGATCCACTTATCAAGTTTTTCTTCGCTACGTTTTTCCATCACGATGCCTTTCAGCCGTTGGTAGTCTTCCGTTATGGTTGCCTTATGCCCGTTCAAGCGGGTTTTCAATTTCACGATAGCGCAAATTTCCTTTCCTTTTGCATTAATCATGGTAAAAGGTTTGGAAATTTCCCCCACATTCATGCCTTCCACCATCTTTGCAGCCTCTTGTGACACCTGTGCCAATTGTTGCATTTCAAAACGCGCCGTACCAGTCTGCGGATTCGCCATCAAACCATGGTTGTTACGCGTGTCCTTATCGTGAGAGATATAAGTAGCGGCATCATCAAAAGTAAATTTCTCATTACGGATATCATTGGCAATAGAATCCAGACGTAACAAGGCTGCTTCCAGATCTTTTTCATCCACTTTCGGTTTTAACAAGATATGGCGGGTATTGATACGGTCACCACGTTTTTCGATCAACTGGATAATATGGAAGCCGAATTCAGACTCCACAATCTTGGATACCTTGTTAGGATCTTGCAGATTGAATGCCACATTCGCATATTCAGGTACCAGCTCAGCCCTGCCCATAAAGCCGAGTTCGCCACCACGGCGGCGCGAACCTTCATCTTCCGAATACAGACGTGCCAAAGTGGAGAAAGCTATTTCACCGGAAGTAACACGTTCCGTATAGTCACGCAAAGTCTTCTTCACACGCTCAATTTCTTCCTGCGGAATCTTAGGTTCCATAGTAATGATCTGCACTTCTACCTGAGTAGGAATAAAAGGAATACTGTCTTGAGGAAGATCCTTGAAATAACGACGGACTTCGGCCGGAGTAATCTTGATATCCCCCACAATCTGCTGCTGCATTTTCTGCACCGTTTTTCCATCACGTATATTCTCGCGGAGCATTTCGCGTATTTGTGTAGAAGTCTTATTATAATATTCTTCTACTTTTTCCTTAGAACCAATCTGATCAATCAGCCAATTTGTACGTCTTTCCACATCACTGATAATTTCCTGTTCGGAAACCTCAATACTATCAATAGCAGCCTGATGAAGAAACAATTTCTGGATGGCAAGCTGCTCCGGAATAATACAATACGGATCACCGTCAAACTTGCGGCCTTCATACTGGGCATTCAGACGTTCATTCTCCACGTCCGATTTTAGAATGGCCTCATCACCTACTACCCATACAACCTCGTCTATCACATTGTCTTGCCCGTATACTGAAACAACGGCAAACAGCATCAGCATCAGTGCATAAACTTTGGTACACATCAATTTATTCATTTGAATTCAAATAATATGTTAATTAATTCTTGTTCCTATCTGAAGCACGTTGGTATAACTCTTCTTTGACTTTATTTATAAAATCAACCCGCTTCAGGTTTATTAAAATCTCCTTAATTTCCGTCTTTGCAAAATCCAGCGGCCTCTGTTGGTCCTTACCCAAGAATTCCTCTACATGCAGGAAATAACAAAACGCCGTGTCTTTTACCTCTATATTCCGGTTCTTGTCCAAATAGTTCTCATCCGTATCAAGCGCTTTCAAAGGTATTTTGACAGCAATATCGACAATGGCATCCAACGGTCATAAAAATAATCATAGCTCACCGCATTGCGCAAACTGTATTTTTCCAGGCTCTCAATAGCATCCCGGTAATTTTTTTTATACCATTTGCGTACACTTGCCAAATCCTGAGAATGAAGAGGGACTTTTATAAACAGCCCTTTCACAAAAGGATGTTCTGTATGAAACAACTCCTTGTTTTTCTCATAATAAGTGCTGATTTCCTCATCACTTATCTCATTGGCCAGTTTCTGATTAACCAGTTCCTCCTGATACGTATGCATGATCAATGCCCTGCGATAGTTCTCCACTAACTTGGCAATCTTTGCATTATCAGGAATATTTCCTTCCGCTTTATCAAAAAGCAGCACATCCTCCACCCAGTTTTTTATATAGTGCTCGGCAAACAAGACACTATCGTCTTTTGAAATATGGAAAGGCAACGCCGCCTGCAAATCTTCTTTATAGAGATATTCACCAGCAACTTCCACTAAAGGAGTCCTCCCCTTATGGTCGTGCTCCTGGCCGCATCCCGACAAAGCACCTGCTATAACAAGTAACACCCCCCAGTTTTTCACGATATTCATATAACATTAAAATAGTGAACGAAGATACTGCAATAATTAATTACTTCCGTTATTATTAACTGTTTTAAAACCTCTTGGTTAATTTCAACCTTATATTTCTGCTTCAAATCTTTCAACCAGGCATCCTCATAGACAGTCAGATAATCCTTGACAACCGCTTCTCTTACATCCTCATAACTTTCAGGACCTTTCTTTAACTTCTTTCCCATCACAAAAGTATAAGGTAAATCCGGCTCAGGCTGAAAGCTACCGCATTTAAAGACCAATTTATCAATATACCTGTTGGTCCCTATCTGAAAGACACCTGCTTCCATACGAACTTTGGAGGAAGCATCATCTCCGGTCAGTGTATGTAATATATCTTTCCACTGGGATACCGGGTTTTTTTTTCAATTGTTTCTTAATGGCTGAAGCCGTTTTTCTATCTTTACAATGAATCACCGCTCCCCGATAATGCGGCAATTCCCAGGCATAGTCTGATTTATGTTGCTTGAAGAAGCGTTCCAGGTCATCCTCATTCCAGGCTTCATCACCCGATTGATATTTTTGCGACAAATAAGCCGCAAGCAAACCATCCTGCAATTCCCGCACCCGGAACTCCAGTTCTTCCTTCTGTCCTGCAGAAAGCTCCTTCCATGTACAATTGCCATTCTTCTCCAGATAATTCAATAACTGTTCCCGTTTTTCTTCAAAACTGACACCCTGCCTGCGGTCTATCCATTTCACTATATGAATGCCCATAGGTGAATAAAAAGGAGCTGAAATCTTATTTCTTTCCAAAGATTCCAGTTTGTCTATCCATTCCTGCATATTCTTGTTCACAGGCATCCACGGCAACACTCCTCCCACATTTTTACAAGCTTCATCATCCGAGTACCGGCGGGCCAGCGTTGCAAAATCCGCGCCTTCCCGCAATGCTTCATAAACCGAATCCATTTGCTGCCGCACCCTCATTTCCTCCTGACGGCTTGCATTCTGGGATAAATATTTGCTAATATGGGCAATTTTGATCCAATCATTTGCCTGCAAACGTTGTTCACCTTGCAGGTATAACCGGCGGGCAGCCTGTTCCTCCTTTTCTGCATCTGCCAAATAAGTTCTTAAAAGTTTGCCCCGATACCAGTCCACCTGCCTGCGGAAAACAGACAACGTATCTATTCCCATATCATGTGCATAGCGTACTTTTAATTTATAGTTGATAAAAGAAGGTAGAAAAGAAAGCGGGGTCCGATGAGAAGATTTACGAAAATAATATTCAAACTCGGAACGTTTTACAGGTTCACCGTCAATAGATAACACAACTTCTCCTTGCGCCCGCATTTCCAACGCGAACACAAGGAGAAGTGACAGAATACCGACCATTCTATGCGGCATCATTCATACATTTTATTGAGGACGGCTGTAGTTAGGAGCCTCGCTGGTTATGGCCACATCATGCGGATGACTTTCCAATACACCTGCGTTAGTAATACGGGTGAATTTGGCATCATGCAATTGTTCTATATTAGCAGCGCCACAATATCCCATTCCCGCACGAAGACCACCTACCAACTGGTAAATCACTTCATACAAAGTACCTTTATAAGGTACACGGGCTGCAATACCTTCCGGAACCAGTTTCTTCACATCGGCAGTTCCGCTCTGGAAATAACGATCCTTCGAACCGTTCTCCATCGCTTCCAAAGATCCCATTCCACGATAAGATTTGAATTTACGTCCGTTAAAGATAATCGTATCACCCGGTGACTCTTCCGTTCCGGCAACCAATGAACCGATCATTACACTATAACCGCCGGCAGCCAAAGCTTTTACCACATCCCCCGAATAACGCAAGCCACCATCAGCAATCAAGGGTATACCTGTACCTTTCAGCGCCTTGGCAACATCATAAACGGCAGAAAGCTGGGGAACACCCACACCGGCAACCACACGGGTAGTACAGATAGAACCCGGACCGATACCGACCTTCACACCATCCGCACCGGCTTCCACCAACATTTTGGCAGCTTCGCCCGTAGCGATATTACCTACCACAATATCAATATTCGGGAAACGTTTCTTAGCTTCTTTCAATTTTTCGATCACATACATGGAGTGGCCATGAGCCGTATCAATAACGATTGCATCCGCACCGGCATCAACCAAGGCCTGCATACGGTCCAGCGTATCGGCAGTAACCCCTACACCGGCAGCCACACGCAAACGTCCTTTGGCATCCTTGCAAGCCATCGGTTTATCTTTCGCTTTTGTAATATCTTTATAAGTAATAAGACCTACCAGTTTACCTTCCTTATCCACCACCGGCAACTTTTCAATCTTATGCTCTTGCAGAATCCGTGAGGCAGCCTCCATGTCAGTGGACTGGTTGGTAGTGACAATATTCTCCTTCGTCATTACCTCATCAATACGTTTGTCCATATCCTTCTCAAAACGAAGGTCACGGTTCGTCACAATACCTACCAAATATCTTTCATCGTCTACTACAGGGATACCGCCGATTCTATATTCAGACATCAACGCAAGTGCATCTCTCACAGTAGATCCTCTCTTGATAGTCACAGGATCATAAATCATACCGTTTTCCGCACGTTTCACTATGGCTACCTGACGTGCCTGCTCTTCGATAGACATGTTTTTGTGAATCACACCGATTCCCCCTTCACGGGCAATGGCAATGGCCATTTTCGCTTCTGTAACCGTATCCATAGCGGCAGTCACAAAAGGGACTTTCAACTCGATGTTGCGTGAGAACTTAGTCGTGAGTTCGACTGTTTTTGGTAAAACTTCAGAATAGGCGGGGATCAACAATACATCGTCGTAGGTTAATCCGTCCATTACGATTTTATCTGCAATAAATGACATAGGGCTTTATGCGTTTAGATTTTATTGCGTGCAAATATACGCATTTTATTCAATATGGGAAAACGATAGAATATTTTTTTGCTAAGAGAATACGAAATTTTGCAGAAATAAAAAAATCAGTCCCCCAAATGGCTCACATAAAACAATTACAAAAAAACAGGGAGTTCATGAAACAAATGAAGCGCTTTTATTCTTCAGGTCCAGTGTTTTTCATTAAATTTGTACTTTGAACAAAAGAAACAAAAGAAACATGGAAAAACAACCGCAATTTCCCTTTGCGCCCAAAGACTTCGCACGCTGCCTTAACGCCACATGCCCCCGTTCCCAAAACTGCCTGAGACGAACTGCCGCCCTGCAGGATACGGATGAACATCTATTTCTCAAAGTGGTAAACCCGCTCCGTTATCCCAAGGAGGGTGAAGAATGTGAACTGTTCCGTTCCACCGACAAAGTGCGGATGGCATGGGGAGTCACCCACCTGCTGGACAATGTGCCCTACAAAGAAGGCAGCCTGCTGCGCAATATGATCATCAACCACCTGGGCAGAAGCCAGTATTACCGGTGCTTCCGCAAGGAACGCCCTTTTTCACCACAGGACCAACAGACCATCCGCCTTCTGTTCCGCCAGAGAGGCATCAGCGAAGAGCCGTCATTCGACTACTACACAAATGAATTTAACTGGTAATATCCGTCACACTGTCACAGCCGCATGCAACACATTGTACGACAATAGTTTACCACTATGACAGATGGTGTAACGGATGGTGTGACGGACTTTTATCTGTCACACCGCCGCCTCCGGATCTCATCATGCCCTTACCAGCTGATACACAGTGCCTTTACGTGTATGCCGTGAAGGAATACCCTGTTTCCTCAAAATTCGTCCGAATGCCGCCACCCTCTTGGCGTTCAATGGAATATCCACTTCCTGATGCAATATCTTCAATATTTCGGCAGGCGCCATCCACTCGCCCTCTTCCCCCGCTTCCGCCATGCGGAAATAACGGAAAAGGAACTGCTCTTCAGGAGAATATTGCTGAAATTCGCGGTTCGCCTCCGTCATGACATACTCGTCCGCATCATTAAACCAGTAACGCTCACCGTGCGCCAGCTCGTGCATGGCCTGTGCATACAACTGATCGTAGTCTATGGGACGCGAGGTATCAATCACCCCCTTCACCTCAATGCAGATGAAGCGGCGGCTGCCCGAAGGATCGGTCAGCAAATCCTTGTGGTTACTGGTGGCAATGAACGAAGCATAGCGGCGCATCTCCACCACCGATGTGCCGTAAGGCCGGCGCGCATTCACCACCGGCTTTTGCAGGATGTGCTTCAAGAATCCCTGTTGTGTGGCGCTCACCTGGTCGAACTCGTCAATGTTGATCAACGCGAAGCGATTCAGGCTTAGTTCGACATCTTTCTTGCGTGAGAAATCGAGGCTGTCCGTATAGTAGGAACATTCGGAAGGCGGCATGATGCTGCGGCAAAAGGTGGACTTGCGCGTTCCCTGCGCTCCCACCAGCAGGGGCGAAACACTGTTGGCATAGCGCTTGTCCATCCCCCGCCAATGAGCCACCATGTTCAGAAACCAGCGATGGAACAATTCGGGCCAATGCGGATTGTCACAAGGTACGGTCTGCGCCAGCGGACGGATGCGGTCGCGTCCGTCCCACTCCGGAAGGTTGAACAGAAAATCCTCCAGCGGATTATACACCGGCACACGATTGGAATACACATAGCGGCTGATATCCCTGTCCCACAGGGGGATACCTTCGGCCTGTGCATCCAGGGCGATGCTGTTCAGCGCACGCTTGTCCACCGGCTGAAAGCGGAAGCAGAAGGAATGCCGCTCGCGGAACTCCGCCTCGCCGGTCTGCACGTTAAAGCGAAATTCATAACGTCTTTTCATAAACTCGGCAATGAGGACCGACAATTGCTGCTCACGGCTCAAAGCGCATTTGCTTCCGAAATCCTGACGCCGGCTGTACACATTCCGCACCACCTGACGCACCAGTTCCAACGGTTTGCGTGCAAAATGACGGAAACGCGCCCTGCTGACCACCGCTTCCTCCGGAATGCCCGACCGGAAACAGTTCAACGCCAGTTGCGAAAGAAGGGTATCCCAGCTATAGGAGGACTTTTCATCGGCCGGATCGGGCTTATCCAAATCAATGTAAGCCTGCCTCAAGGCCGCCTCGAACAGCATGGAGAGCGCATCTGCCGTTTCATAACTCCCCAAGGCACGTTCCAAAGGACGCTGGCCGGAGACAGCAGGTTCGGTATGCAAGGCCATTTCATCGGGCATCCCCATAGGCTGTGACAGGTAGAACTGCACGGAGTCCGGCCGGTAAAGCACATCGGGGTCATAGGAAAGGCGTGAATATTGTTCCAGGAAAGGTTCCTTGGGACGGATATCGAATGACAACTGGGGCTGGTAGCACTTCACCGCCATGATGTAGGCATGAGCATGAAACGCTTCCGCCTCCGCACGGGTAAGGGGCAGCGTATTGTCGGGTCGGGTGAAAGCCACCAGGATTTTCACCGAATGTCCGCTGGCGCCCATAAAGGCGCACCGCGTCTGCGGCAACTTCCATGCCTCCCGTTTCACCTGCTCCACTTCCGCCCTGCCCGCCAAGGGGCCTACGGTCAATTCCACCAATCCGTTATAAGCCTTCATGCACTGTCCGCCCTCCGTCTTGCGGAACTCGGCGGCAGGCATCATCTTGGGCAGTTTGTCCGCCGCCTCGCAATGGTCGCCGGGGAGGAAATGGCGCAACTGGCTTCTGAACATGGTGACGGGGACAGGTTTTCACCTCCTCTTTCATTCTTTCTACCCATGCATCCAGTGTAAGAGTGCTCTGGGTTACATGGTTTCCGCCGTCGCGTACCTGGGTAATCTTTATCATTTATCGTGTATTTATTCGTTTTTTCCAATCTATAAAGATACGGATAAAATCGGGAAACAAAGCAATATACAGGAAGGTTTCTTTCAAAAAAAAGGACGCGAAGGGCACAGGAATTTCCGATAGGGAGGTGAAGCGGAAAGATATTGAAGGAATGCATTCGCGACAGGTATAATCCAGACCATTATATGCTATGATACAATGTATTGCACCATTTGGAACAATGAGTTTTTCTAATAGAAACCATTAATTCTAGCGCATGGTACAACCTGTCTTTACATATAGGAATAAGTTGTTCCACTGATAGGAATAATTTGTTCCATTAGCATGAAACTATTTGTTCCACTGGACGGAACAAACTGTTCCAACAAGTGGAACAACCCACATCATGCATGTAAAAAGAGGCTGTAGCATATGTGCAAGATTAACAAAAGTCTGTCACCGTATCCGTCACGCTATCCGTCACCATCGCAACACGTTGTGATTCAAGTGTATAAGTTACCATGTGACAGATGTGACGGATGTGACAGTTTATTTTCTTTTTTATATGAGGATTGCATACTATCCACGGGATTGTACTAACTCAATAACCATGTTGTTAAAGGAGCTACAGGGGTGCAAAGTAAATTCAGCTATTATTTTGCTTGTAGGGGCGAGGTTTGCTCGCCCGAAAATAGTCTACGTTGCATATTACTCCCAAGATCGTGACCGTTGGTTCGGGCAGGCAAGCCCCACAACCGTCAAGCTAAGGAAAAACATCTACCGTAAAGCATATCCTAATGCCTCACCAAGTTCTTCCAACGGATATCTGCCCGACTGCAATTCTAGTTCCTTGGCGTATCTGGAAGGGTCACCGCTTTCATTCCTGTACAAAATAATCAATCGTCTATCCTTTACCTTCATGCTTATTATATCTTCCTTCCAGAGTACCATATCCTTGTATATCTCATGACAACTCGTACTAAAAATTATAACAACAGGACATACAAATACCCAAAGAGGATAGATGCTAAAACGATGTTCTATAAAACTAGGAGAGAGAACTAAAAAAAGAACTACCACTACTATCTTAACACTAAAGAATCTGCGAAGTTTTATTCCTAAAGGCCGCTTCTTGACCTTTTTGAACTCATATCTGTCACCGGTTATGTATAATGTATCATACCGGAAGTATAATTCTTGGTCTTTCATAATTATATTTTTTTTAAGATTCATACAATCAACTCAACCTTATAACTTTTCATGATTATCCGCATATATATCACCGGATGATAAATGGGAATTTATGTGCCGGTATATTTCTCGGTACGGATGACGCTTCCACCGTAGGGGCAGACCCATGTGTCTGCTCGAAAGCATAAAGTGAATGTTATCAGGCGGACACACGGGTCCGCCCCTACGGTGAAAGCATCTATAAATTAGCATTTGGTGGTATGATTGCGGATAATCATTAACTTTCTTGGCTCTTCAAGCCTGCTTTTAATTATCTGACATTCTCCTCTTTTATACATCGAACATATCTTATGCGTCATTAAGCAACGAATAACGTCGCAATATTTGCGGCAAAAATACTTAATGATTATCGTATCACCAAGCGAAGTCTTATAATGTCTCAAAGAATGCGATGATTTTGGACAAAAAACGTCTGATTAGCTTGATTTGCATCTGCATTTTCGAATCAAATTAGGGATTGTGCATTTGCAATGTCTGCAATTAGTCCCTAATTATCAAATGTTTTATTGAGTTTTTATTTATCATACAATACAATAGGCTGATTAAAGAAGTCATAAACGACATAATATCCTATTAATACAAGCCTATAAAAGCGAGTTTTCCAATTACAATTTTTTTTAATTCTTTCCGATAACGAAATCTCAGTAAAATAAAAAAAAACAGTAAAATAGCAGCAACTAATATTGCAGCAACTTCTCCCCCCTTATTTTGCGGTATCACATACCACAACAGACAATAAGCTATGACTGCACCAATCAACAGAGGAAACAATTTAATCCATTTTTTCCGCATTTGCTCTTTTCATTTTATAACACACAATCGGATATTCTATGATCCATTTCATTCATACAATACCAATTTGGTTTTCATGACTACATTATTCATTAGTTTGACATCGGTAAAATTAGGAATAATACAATGAACCACCTAAAAAGTAAGATAGACAAATAGCAGGCTAAAAAAATCATTTTATAAACAATTAGATACCAATAAATTACAAATAGAAGTTCATACAAACGGAGCGTCATCTATAGACAAGAACATCAACGGACACGCATCACAAATAGAGCGTGCCGTATCATTTGCCATAAATTCCTGCATTTTTTTGCTTCATCCGGACTATCCACCCCATATTACCACCAAATCTGCTTTCCGTTTTCATACGTAAAAATCCGCTCTTCCTTTCCCTGCGTATGATTATGCAGCCAAAGCAATGCATTCTTGGGTACTTCCACATATACCAATGTGTCGTGTCCGGCTGTTTTTCTACCGAGACTGCACCATTCGTCATTCCAATAGAAAAGTTCATAGTCATCACCAGGTATCACCTCATTACTGTCGTGAACATCAGAAGCTATTTTATTATACTTGGGGTATTTGCGATGTAAGGTGACAGATTCCGTATCGGATAAAATAGGGCGGAGAGAGCGGACTTCGCCTCCTTCATATAAAATGACCGGAGCGGCGAAAGGTTTCAATATTCCCCGTTCGTGAACGACCGGAAGATATGCAATGCCTTTCCCTTCTTCCCTGTAACCGTCTATCTTGTTATCTCCCCAAAGAAGTCCCCTCCCCAGGTTCCGGAAAGTCACGTTCCCATTCCCCGAACTTGCCAAGGCCACCGGTATCCACTGGCTATTATTAAATGTACACAAGTACGCCTGTTTGTTCTTACCGTCCAATGGGAAACTGACATCGGACAAAGGCATATCATATCCTTGTGTCACATCTTCCTCACCGGGAGACCGGTACTGCATTCTATACACTTTAGAAACTTTATAGACCACAAAGTTCTTCCCGTCCGGTCCGTAACCGATATCAACAAAATGTCCGGCAGTGTCTTTCACTACATTCCAACAATGTGCAGAACTCCTGTTGGCCCACGCCTTGACGACATCCGTTGCCGCAGGTATGCCGATAGCACGCAAGGACAAAGTGAGGAAAGCGGTCATGTCATCACAAGTCCCCCATTGCAAACTGTCCATTTCTTCATAACTCATGATATACGGATATTTGGTCATGCCTGCATTATAACGCACCGGATAACGCATGGCAATACTACGGGCTACCTCCTGCGGAGCATTCAACGAATCCAGCCAGTGACCATAACGCTGCAAGGCAGTCCTCCGCCAGTGAGACAGAGGTTCATGAGCCACCCGATAAGGCAATACATAACTACAGAAATCATCAAATGAATAATGCTTTGCCACCCCCCTCCGATTCCATACCTTAAACGCCGATTCTATGTTCTCTATTAAATAGTCACTTGTCATTACTTCTATATCCCTGACTATTTTAATCCGGGATTCGGGTTGGATTTTTGAAATAGAATCGAATACAGCGGCCACAAGCGAACGGGATATTTCCCAACTGACGGGATCCTCCTTATCCAAAGACAACAAAGCCCGTGCGTATGTGTCCGTGGAATCCAATGGTAACACAGCATATTGATCCGGCATATTTTCAATAAGGAAACAAGCTGCCTGATATTTCAACGTATCATCCCGATAGTATGCCAGCACTTTTTCCAGCTCCATCCGATTATCGCCTGCCTCACGCAAAGCACGTTCCAAGGCGGTCTTTTCCGGTAAGCAAGAAAAGAATGCGCTGACGAGAAACAGAAAAGATAAAAGCCTCAACATTTCATATCCGATTAAGGAAACGTAACTCCTTCGGGTACCAAAAACTTCATGGCCGGGACTTCTGCATTCTCCTGAATTTCCGTTGCCTGCTCGGTAACGATAACCATTCCATTGGATGAAGTCTCGTTCTTCAGCGGAATACCTTTCCATATCCATACCGTGGAATAGGTGGTTTGTCCTCCATACACTACCTCCAAAGTGTACTTGGTACACTTCCTGCCCAGTATTTCTTCTGTTCCCACTTCCTTTATCTTGTGCAGTTCACGTACTTCGTCTGTCAGATTCAAATAGTTGACCGGCTTGACGGGCAAAGTTGCTTTATTGGCCACCTTCATATCGAGGTCAATAGAGATAATCTTATCTCCATCGGCTATCGTCCGGATATGTTTCTCCACATTTGCCACGCCTCCCACTTTCATTGTAAGTTCGGACGCCTCCTTTCTGCCGTAATCGTCAAAATACTGCACGCCTTGCACTTTCTGCCCCATAGTGACCGCCTCTTTCTTGAGGATGGCAGACTTGATTCCATACTTCGCCTCTTGGGCGAATGCTGTTGCTGTAGCCGATAGCAACAGAACAGCCAATAAACATTTTACTTTCATTATCGTTTCCTTTTTAAAATAACACTATTTTATAACTTCATTTTTGCTTTTGCCATAAATCCTCCGCTCAGACCAGCATAGTTTCTTCATTTCACATAAATGCCCTCCAATAATCAGCATACATATTCTCTCCTTCCATCATTTCCTCATGCGTACCATAATGACTGACCCTTCCATTCTCAATCAAATAAATATAATCCGCATATTTTTTTAATTATGTGTAGCCTATGGGATATGAACAATATGATTTTATCTCTTTTCAGCCGTGATAACAGATCCATAACAAACATTTCCAAATCTCTATCCATAGCAGAAGT
>ENA-OQCU01000563-OQCU01000563.1-human-gut-metagenome-genome-assembly--contig:-NODE-563-length-16304-cov-2.816962_pt1 | contig 16304 bp, 11 predicted proteins | sample MGYA00242504_ERZ504590 | MGnify/ENA primary metagenome ERZ504590 (study PRJEB26092, sample SAMD00036318) | human gut metagenome | host: Homo sapiens | study: EMG produced TPA metagenomics assembly of... | reverse complement strand
AGGATATTTATTGATTGCTTATTTATTTTGTATCCTGGAGAGCGAGATAACCTTCTTCGCCTGTACGGATCTTAACGACATTTTCAATGTCATATACAAATACTTTACCATCACCAATCTGACCGGTATGGAGGACTGCCTTGGCAGTTTCAATAACCTTCTGTACAGGCACGAGACTTACAACAATCTCAATTTTGATCTTAGGAAGAAGATTCATTTCCATCTCAACACCACGATAGTAGGATGGAGCACCTTTCTGTACCCCACATCCAAGTACGTTTGTGATGGTGATACCTGTAACGCCAATCTCATTCATTGCCTGCATAAATTCATCAAGTTTGTTCTGACGTGTGATGATAACGACTTTAGTAAGTTTATGAACTCCTTCTTTCGGAAGTTCAGGAACTGATTCAGCAGGAGCAGAAGGTCTGGCTGTGACAACAGGAGCTTTTATGGAAGTTCCCATAGGAGTCGGAACACCTGCCATTGCGAAATCCGTCATAAGCACTTGCAAGACCATGTTCTTTGGAGTCAAGACCTGCGATCTCTTCTTCAGCTGAAACACGAAGTCCGATTGTATGTTTGATTACCTGGAAGATAATTGTCATAGTAACAACAACCCATGCGATTGTGATGATCATACCAGTGAACTGAACACCAAATCCGTGGAAGCCGCCGCCTGTAAGGAGTCCTTTCCAGTCTGTGCCTGATCCGTCTGAGAAAAGACCAACTGCAAGGGTACCGAAAGCACCGTTTAAACCATGAACACCGACAGCACCAACAGGGTCATCAATTTTCAGAACCTTGTCAATAAATTCAATACCAAATACTACGATAAAACCGGAAGCAATACCGATGATTGCTGCGGATGTAGGAGAAACTGTGTCGCATCCTGCTGTAATTGCTACAAGTCCTGCAAGAGAACCGTTCAGAGACATGGAAACATCCGGTTTTTGTAACGTACCCATGTGATGATCATAACAGTTACAGTTGCAACAGCTGCTGAAAGGTTAGTAGTAACGAAGATTTTACCGGCACTTACGATTGCATCGCCTTCCATACTTACTGTGGAAGCACCGTTAAATCCGAACCAGCAGAACCAGAGGATAAATACACCTAAAGCGCCAACTGTAAGGTTGTGTCCCGGGATAGCCTTTGATTTGCCGTCCTTTGTATATTTACCGATACGAGGGCCAAGGATGATGGCACCGATCAGAGCTGCCACACCACCTACCATATGTACTGCACAGGAACCTGCGAAATCGTGGAATCCCATCTGGCTGATAAATCCACCGCCCCAGATCCAGTGTCCGGATACCGGATATACAACAAGACTGATCATAAGGCTGTAGACGCAATAGGAAAGGAACTTGGTACGTTCTGCCATTGCACCGGAAACAATTGTTGCGGATGTTGCACAGAATACTGTCTGGAAGATTAAGAATGCCCAGAAAGGAACTCCGTCAGGAAGCATTCCTGAACCATAGTGTGCTTCTGTTGCAATACCACCGATCTTTCCGATAAATCCATTACCTGCACCAAACATCAGACCGAAGCCGACCAGCCAGAAGACCGGGGTTCCGATACAGAAGTCCATCAGGTTTTTCATAATAATGTTACCTGCGTTTTTGGCTCGTGTGAAGCCTGTTTCTACCATTGCGAATCCGGCCTGCATAAAGAAGACCAGCGCGGCGCCGACCAGCACCCATATTGTGTTTACTGCGGAAAATTCCATAATAATATTCCTCCCTCATAAAAATTTCCTCATATTTTATAAAATGCAAAAATGCGCAATGTCTGGAAATGTAACCAGTTCATCGCGCTTTTGCGAATATAAAATCCATATTTATACTGTATTGTATAGCTGATGTAATAAAAAATGACATTTCGTGCGACCGTATGCAATACAGCTTAAAATCAAAATTATATGTAAAACAGGGGAACATCAAAATATCGTGTGATTAATGGATGAGGAAATCGATAATGAATTATGAAGTAGAGTTCATAAAGATATTCCCCTGTTATTACCTGTTAGTTAAACGGAAAACAGAAGCTTGTCATATGTAGGATATGGAAGCAGTGCATCCGGGATCAGAGTTTCTGCTGCGTCTACAGATTTTCTGAGTTCATCCATATCAGAAAGAACAACTGTCTGGTATGCTTTTGCATTAGCCAGAGGATCTTCTGTAGCAAGTGCTTTGGCAGTATCTGCTTTTAAGGTCTCAAGACCTGTGGAAATCTCATCAGCAAGCTGTGACAGCTCTTTGATCAGTTTTCCTTCAGAAGCTGTGCTGACATCTGAAACAACTGATTTTTTAGCAACAGCAGTAGCTGCAACTTTGTCGATATATGTGAATACAGATGGAAGGAAATCCTTCTGTACCATTTCAACCATAGTATTGGACTCAATGTTAAGGATCTTGGAATAGGATTCCAGCCAGATCTCATAACGGGATTCAATTTCTTCTTTTGTGAAGATATGATATTTGGTAAAGAGTTCAATATTTTTGTCTGCGATCCACTGATGGAAGAGCATCCGGTTGTGGATTTCAGGTTAAAGAGACCACGTTTCGTAGCTTCTTCAATCCATTCGTCTGTATAACCGTTCCGTTAAAGATAACACGTTTATGATCAATAATTGTCTTCTTGATCAGTTCGTGGATTGCATCCTCCATCTTGTCTTCCGGTACATCCTTTAACTGTTCTGCAAACTGGTGAACACACTCAGCAACAGCAGTGTTTAAGATAATGTTCGGGTTTGCAACAGAAGCTTCGGAACCAAGCATACGGAATTCGAATTTGTTACCTGTAAATGCGAATGGTGAAGTACGGTTTCTGTCTGTATTGTCTTTTACGAAATGTGGAAGTACTTTTGCACCGATATCCATCTGGACTGCGCGGCTTCCTGCAAAATATTCGCCATTTTCGATAGATTTTAATACTTCTGTCAGTTCATCACCGAGGAATACGGATACAACAGCAGGCGGAGCCTCGTTTGCACCAAGACGGTGATCATTTCCTGCACTTGCTACAGAAATACGAAGTACATCTGCGTATTCATCAACTGCTTTGATAACAGCTGTCAGGAAAATCAGGAACTGTGTATTTTCAGCAGGCGTTTTTCCCGGATCAAGGATATTTACACCGGTATCTGTAATCATAGACCAGTTGTTGTGTTTACCACTTCCGTTGATTCCCTCAAATGGTTTCTCGTGAAGAAGGCATACAAGTCCGTGCTTGTCGGCAACTTTCTTCATTACTTCCATTGTTAACTGGTTGTGGTCAACTGCAACGTTTGTTGTATCGAATACAGGAGCCAGCTCGTGCTGTGCAGGAGCAACTTCGTTATGTTTTGTTTTGGCAGGAATACCAAGTTTCCAGAGCTCTACATCCAGGTCATGCATATAAGCTGCGACACGAGGTTTCAGAGCACCGAAGTAATGATCTTCCATTTCCTGACCCTTAGGAGCAGGAGCACCGATCAGTGTGCGTCCGCAGAATACAAGGTCTTTTCTCTGTTTGTATAATTCCTTGTCTACCAGGAAGTATTCCTGTTCAGGACCTACAGTTGTATTTACGTGTTTGACATCTTTATTTCCTATTATATGGAGAAGGTTTGTAGCTTCTTTATCAAGTGTCTGCATGGAACGAAGGAGAGGAGTCTTTTTATCAAGAGCTTCTCCGCTGTAGGAGCAGAATGCTGTAGGAATGTAAAGGGTTCCGTCTTTGATGAATGCCGGTGATGTCGGATCCCATGCTGTATATCCTCTTGCCTCGAATGTGGCACGAAGACCGCCTGACGGGAAACTGGAAGCATCCGGCTCACCTTTTACAAGTTCTTTACCTGAGAAATCCATGATCACCTGACCATCTCCTGTAGGAGAAATGAAACTGTCATGTTTCTCTGCAGTTACGTTTGTCATTGGCTGGAACCAGTGAGTATAATGAGTGGCGCCGTTCTCGGTAGCCCATTCTTTCATTGCAACAGCAACGGAGTTGGCAACATCAAGTTCAAGGTGTGTACCGCTCTCGATTGTTTTCTTTAATGCTTTGTACATGTCTTTTGGCAGTTTACTTCTCATTACTTTGTCGTTGAAGACCAGGCTGCCGTACAGTTCAGGGATATTCTGTGCCATATAGGTACTCTCCTTTCGGTTTGCAATATTTTCTGAATATGTGTAGTGCCGCTACAGATCACCATTGTGACTGCCTGCGGTTTTCGTCTCATAGAAAATTCCTCATCGAACATTTTCTATGAAACGAAAGTTTTATAAAACGAAAAAGGCGCCCTGGATGAGATCTCTGTAGATCTTTCCAAAGCGCCTTTGCTTTATGTGCTGTACTATAAACGAAATGAAAACAGATGTCAAGCACTTTTTTGAAAAATTCAGAAAAATTTTTAAGATATGGCAAAAAAGGATAGGTTGACAAATTTGTTTCTATTATTATAATTTGATTTTGGAACCCGTCAAACATAAGAAAACAATGTCAGCGGGTTTTGAAAGTAAAGTTAAAGTCAGACAAGAGAATACGATCGGAGGAAATCAGATGGCTGGAATAAAAGAAGAGTGCGGCGTCTTTGGAATTTATGATCTGGATGGCGGCAATGTAGTTCCGTCCATATATTATGGACTGACTTCCCTGCAGCACAGAGGACAGGAATCCTGCGGACTTGCAGTTTCTGATACTAAGGGAGAGCGTGGAAATGTGAAGTTTCATAAGGATCTGGGACTTGTAAGTGAGGTTCTCAGACAGGATGTTGTCCGTAAATATGAGGGAGATATTGGTATTGGTCATGTAAGATATTCCACAACAGGAGCTTCTGTTGCAGAGAATGCACAGCCCCTTGTTTTGTCTTATGTAAAGGGAACTCTTGCACTTGCACATAACGGAAATCTGGTTAATACACCGGAACTGAAATGGGAACTGATCCAGAATGGAGCGATTTTCCATACAACTACAGATTCAGAGGTTATTGCGTTCCATATCGCAAGAGAACGTGTGCATTCTAAAACAGTAGAAGAGGCAGTGCTAAAGACTGCAAAGAAGATCAAAGGTGCATATGGTCTGGTAGTTATGAGCCCGAGAAAACTGATCGCAGTCCGCGACCCATATGGACTGAAACCATTGTGTCTCGGTAAAAGAGGAAATGCTTATGTTATTGCTTCTGAGAGCTGTGCTCTGACATCTGTAAGTGCGGAATTTATCCGTGACATTGAGCCGGGTGAGATTCTTACGATCACAAAAGACGGACTGAAGTCAAATAAAGAGCTTGCGTCTGCTGCTGCAAAACGCGCGCATTGTGTGTTTGAGTATATATATTTTGCAAGACTTGACAGTACCATTGATGGGGTGAAGGTCTATGATGCCAGAATCCGCGGTGGTAAATCTCTTGCCAAGTCTTATCCTGTAGAGGCAGATCTTGTAACAGGTGTACCGGAGTCCGGACTCCCTGCTGCAAAGGGATACTCCGAAGCATCAGGAATCCCGTTTGCATTTGCGTTCTATAAAAACAGCTATATTGGAAGAACATTTATCAAACCGACTCAGGAAGAACGTGAGTCCAGCGTTCATCTGAAACTGAGTGTGCTGGAATCTGTTGTAAAAGATAAGAGGATTGTTCTGGTGGATGATTCTATTGTTCGTGGAACAACCATTGCAAACCTGATCCACATGTTAAAAGAGGCGGGAGCAAAGGAAGTGCACGTACGTATCAGTTCACCGCCATTTTTTACATCCATGTTATTTCGGAACGGATGTGCCGTCAAATGATCAGCTCATTGCAGCCAGCCACAGCACGGAGGAAATCTGTAAAATGATCGGAGCAGATTCTCTTGGCTACATGCAGACAGATTATCTGGAAGGAATGGCGGGCGGCCTGCCCTTATGTAAGGCATGCTTCGATGGAAATTATCCGATGGAGATTCCGGATTATACAAATGCGGAGTTTGCAGATATTGTGAAGTGTTAAGTCGCAAAAATTCATAAAAAATGCAGAAACCTGTCGATGATATATGGAATCAATCTCACATAATGGTAAAACCAATATAGGATGAAGTCATACATAATGTATAAAATAATGCTGTGAAAACATATATAAACGAACAAAATGCACAATAGAACCCCTGCGCTTTATGAAAATTGGATAAATTTAAAAACTTGACAAATTCTGAAATGTGGAACATAATATGGGCGTCTGATAGCAAAAAAACAAAGAATGTTTTCAGAAAGGGTGATCACGATGTCACAGAGTAAAATCAAGTTAAATGCAACCGAAGAGGTGCAGGAATTTGTGAATGCTGCAAGCAGATGTGATTTTGATATTGATGTTTATTACAACAGATTTTTAATTGATGCCAAATCAATCCTTGGTGTACTTAGTCTGGATCTGACCAGAGAACTGACAGTAGACTGCCACGGGGAGAGCCGGGAATTTGATCGTACATTGAAGAAATTTGCAGTTGCATAAATTTTACATTTTTATAACCGAATAATTATCGCAGAGAAGACGGGTCTGGAAGATGAACTTCTACAGATTCGTTTTTTCTGTATTATGACTGTGTTCAGAGTAATTCCATAAAATATAACTGCTTCATAGTTTATCAGAAGGAACTTAATTTGATTTGTTTTTGCTTAAAAACGGGAAATTCATTATTGACAAACGAAAAAAAATGTTTTATAGTATAGCATATTTTTAAAGAAAGCCAATTGAACATATTATTATAGAAGATATGATGATCTGACAAAGGCGTCAGATGCAGAATACCAGATGGGTCAAGTGCCCTCTGATAGCTGCAATCTGACGCTTTTTTTATTAACAAAGGATGATGGAGGAGGAAATCAAAATGGCAGTGAAATACGTATTTGTTACAGGAGGAGTTGTTTCCGGTCTCGGAAAGGGAATCACAGCTGCATCTCTGGGGCGTCTTCTGAAAGCGAGAGGATACCAGGTAACCATGCAGAAGTTTGATCCTTATATCAATATCGACCCCGGAACCATGAACCCGATTCAGCATGGAGAAGTTTTTGTAACAGACGATGGTACAGAGACAGACTTGGATCTGGGACATTATGAGAGATTCATTGATGAGAGTCTTGATAAAAATTCCAATGTGACAACCGGTAAGGTTTACTGGTCTGTTCTTCAGAAAGAACGTCACGGGGATTTCGGCGGGGGTACCGTACAGGTAATTCCTCATATTACAAATGAGATTAAGAGTCGTTTCTACCGCGCCAAATCACCGGAGGAAAACAAGATTGCCATTATCGAGGTGGGAGGAACAGTTGGTGATATTGAAAGCCAACCGTTCCTGGAAGCAATTCGTCAGTTCCAGCTCAATGTGGGACATGACAATGCAATCCTGATTCACGTAACATTAATTCCTTATTTAAAGGCATCTGAAGAACTGAAAACAAAACCTACACAGGCAAGCGTAAAGGAACTTCAGGGAATGGGAATTCAGCCGGATGTACTGGTGTGCAGAAGTGAACATGAGCTGACAGAGGACATTAAAGAAAAAATCGCTTTATTCTGCAACGTACCTGTATCACATGTACTTCAGAACCTGGATGTGGAATATTTATATGAAGCTCCTCTTGCAATGGAAAGAGAGAAGCTTGCAGATGTAGTTCTTTCAAGTCTCCGTCTGGAAAACAGAAAACCGGATTTAAGTGACTGGGAGGAAATGGTAGAAAGTCTGAGAAATCCGAATAAAACAGTAAAGATCGCAATTGTAGGAAAATATACACAGCTTCATGATGCATATCTCAGTGTAGTAGAGGCACTGAAACATGGCGGAATTTCCTGCAGAGCCAAGGTAGAGCTTGACTGGATCGATTCCGAAGAACTGACAGAGAAGAATCTGGATCAGCAGCTTCACAATGTAGATGGTATCCTGGTTCCGGGTGGTTTCGGGAACAGAGGTACAGAAGGAATGATCCTGGCAGCACAGTATGCAAGAGTACATAAGATTCCATATCTTGGAATCTGTCTGGGAATGCAGATGGCAATTGTAGAATTCGCCCGTCATGTACTTGGATACGAAGATGCAAACAGTATTGAACTGAATCCGGAGACAAAGCATCCGGTAATTGCATTAATGCCGGATCAGGAAGATATCGAAGATATCGGTGGAACCTTAAGACTTGGAAGTTATCCATGTATTCTTGCAGAAGGTTCCAGATCCTATGAACTCTTTGGCAAAAAAGAAATCCATGAGCGCCACAGACATCGTTATGAAGTAAACAATGCATTCCGTAAAGAACTTCAGGAGAAAGGAATGAATATCGTAGGAACTTCCCCTGATAATCATATTGTAGAGATGATCGAGATCGCAGGGCACCCGTTCTATGTAGGAACTCAGGCCCATCCGGAATTCAAATCCCGCCCGAATCATGCACATCCTTTATTCAGAGGATTTATTCAGGCGGCTGTAGATTTCAAAAGTAATTAATTACTTTTGAAAGCCTCCGGCGGATTGCAGAACTGCGCAGAGATAAATGTCATACAAAGCATGACGCGCAGCTCGCAGCAAGTACGCTGGAGCGTACTTGATACTAATAAGTGAAGAACAGCAGAAAAAATAGAAAGGATGAGGAGATTATGAAAGAAGTGAGAGAACAGCAGCAACAGCAAGGTCTGTACCGGTCTGAATTTGAGCATGACAACTGTGGTATCGGAGCAGTTGTCAATATCAAAGGCAAGAAAACCCACGATACTGTTGCAAATGCATTAAAGATCGTAGAACATCTGGAACACCGCGCAGGTAAGGATGCAGAAGGCAAAACCGGTGACGGTGTAGGTATCCTTCTCCAGATTTCCCATAAATTTTTCAAGAAAGCCTGTAAGAAAGAGGGATTTGAGATTGGTGATGAGAGAGAATACGGCATTGCACAGTTTTTCTTCCCACAGCATGAGATTAAACGTGCACAGGCAAAGAAGATGTTTGAGATCATTCTTGAGAAAGAAGGTCTGGAACTTCTGGGGTGGCGTCAGGTTCCGGTATTTCCGGAAGTGCTTGGACACAAGGCAAGAGAATGTATGCCATGCATTATGCAGGCATTTATCAAAAACCGGAAGATGTGGAAAAAGGTCTTCCATTTGACCGTATGCTCTACATTGCAAGACGTGAGTTTGAACAGAGTAATGATAATACTTATGTAGTTTCCATGAGCAGCCGTACCATCGTTTACAAAGGTATGTTCCTGGTTGGACAGCTTCGTACTTTCTTCGAAGACCTCCAGAGCCCGGATTATGAATCTGCTATCGCTATGGTACACTCCCGTTTCAGTACCAACACAAACCCAAGCTGGGAGAGAGCACATCCGAACCGTTTCATGGTACATAACGGTGAGATCAACACCATCCGCGGCAACGCAGATAAGATGCTTGCAAGAGAAGAGAACATGGAATCTCCATACCTGGAGGGACAGCTTCACAAAGTGCTTCCTGTTGTAAACAGAAACGGTTCCGACTCTGCAATGCTTGACAATACACTGGAGTTTCTGGTAATGAGCGGTATGGAACTTCCGCTTGCAGTTATGATCACAATCCCTGAACCATGGGCAAACAATGACACCATTTCCCAGGCAAAACGTGACTTTTATCAGTACTATGCAACTATGATGGAGCCATGGGACGGACCTGCATCTATCCTGTTCTCTGATGGTGATGTTATGGGTGCAGTCCTTGACAGAAATGGTCTCCGTCCATCCAGATATTATATTACTTCTGACGGCTATATGATCCTTTCCTCAGAGGTGGGTGTTCTGCCAATCCCGGAAGAGAAAATCGTATTAAAAGAGCGTCTCCATCCTGGAAAAATGCTTCTTGTAGATACTGTAAAGGGAAAAGTAATTGATGACAATGAACTGAAAGAGGGCTATGCAAAAATGCAGCCATACGGTGAATGGCTGGATAGTCATCTGGTACAGTTAAAAGACATCAAGATTCCTAACGAAAGACCAGAAGAATATACACCTGAGCAGAGAGCACGTCTGCAGAAAGCATTCGGCTATACTTATGAGCAGTACCGTACTTCCATCAGAAACATGGCGTTAAACGGAGCAGAGAGCATCGGAGCTATGGGTGTGGATACCCCGCTTGCAGTATTTTCCAAACAGAACAGACCATTATTTGACTACTTTAAACAGCTCTTTGCACAGGTTACCAACCCTCCGATTGATGCAATCCGTGAGGAAATCGTTACCAGCACAAGTGTTTATGTAGGTAAAGACGGAAACCTGCTGGAGCAGAAACCGGAAAACTGTCAGGTATTAAAGATTAATAACCCGATCCTGACAAATACAGATATGATGAAAATCAAGAGCTTCAAACATGAGGGCTTCAAGACAGCAGTTGTTTCTACCTTATATTATAAGAGCACCAAGCTTGAGAGAGCTATTGATCGTCTTTTCGTAGAAGTAGATAAAGCATTCCGCGAGGGTGCAAACATCCTTGTTCTTTCAGACAGAGGAGTAGATGAAAACCATATGCCGATCCCGTCACTTCTGGCAGTATCCGCAGTTCATCAGCACCTGGTAAAGACGAAAAAGAGTACCTCCCTTGCAATTATCCTGGAATCCGGTGAGCCAAGAGAAGTACATCACTTTGCAATCTTACTTGGTTACGGTGCAAGTGCCATCAACCCGTACCTTGCCCTTGAGACCATTCATGAACTGATCGACAGCCATATGCTGGAGAAAGACTATTATGCAGCAGTAGATGACTACAATCATGCAGTCATCAGCGGTATTGTAAAGATTGCTTCCAAGATGGGTATTTCCACCATCCAGTCTTATCAGGGATCTCAGATCTTCGAGGCAATCGGTATTTCCTCAGATGTGATCGAGAAATACTTTACTGGTACAGTCAGTCGTGTAGGCGGAATCACACTGGAAGACATCGAAGAGAATGTAGAGAAGCTTCACTCAGAAGCATTTGACCCGTTAGGACTTCCTACAGACCTGACTCTGGACAGCGTAGGCGCACACAAGATGAGAAGCCAGGGAGAGGAACATCGTTACAATCCTCAGACTATTCATCTTCTGCAGCAGTCCACATGGACTGGAAGCTACGATCTGTTCAAACAGTACACAGATCTGGTGGATAAAGAAACCACGGAAACTTAAGAGGACTTCTGGACTTTAAGTTTGCTGAGACTCCGGTTCCACTTGAAGAAGTGGAGAGCGTAGATGATATTGTAAAACGATTTAAGACAGGTGCCATGTCCTATGGTTCTATTTCACAGGAAGCACATGAGACACTGGCGATCGCCATGAACCACCTTCATGGAAAATCCAATACAGGTGAGGGCGGTGAAAGTGACGAAAGACTGGATTCCGCAGGAAGCAGCGATGACAGATGCTCCGCGATCAAACAGGTTGCCAGTGGACGTTTCGGTGTAACCAGCCGTTATCTTGTATCTGCAAGAGAAATCCAGATCAAGATGGCACAGGGTGCAAAACCTGGTGAAGGTGGACATCTTCCTGCAAAGAAAGTATATCCGTGGATTGCCAAAACCCGTCATTCCACACCTGGTGTCAGCCTGATTTCCCCGCCACCGCACCACGATATCTATTCTATCGAGGACCTGGCACAGTTAATCTATGACCTTAAGAATGCAAATAAATATGCAGATATTTCTGTCAAACTGGTATCTGAAGCAGGTGTCGGTACAGTTGCAGCAGGTGTTGCAAAAGCCGGTGCACAGACGATCCTGATCTCTGGTTATGACGGAGGTACAGGTGCAGCTCCGAGAAGTTCTATCCACAATGCAGGACTTCCATGGGAACTTGGACTTGCAGAAACACATCAGACACTGCTCAAGAATGGTCTGAGAAACCGTGTCCGCATTGAGACAGACGGTAAGCTTATGAGTGGTCGTGACGTTGCGATCGCAGCATTAATGGGTGCCGAGGAATTTGGTTTTGCAACAGCTCCGCTTGTAACCATGGGATGCGTTATGATGCGTGTATGTAACCTGGATACCTGCCCGGTTGGTGTGGCAACACAGAACCCTGAACTTCGTAAGAGATTCAAAGGTAAACCGGAATATGTAGAGAATTTCATGCGCTTTATCGCACAGGAATTAAGAGAGTATATGTCTAAACTGGGATTCCGTACAGTCAGCGAAATGGTTGGACGTACAGATCTTCTGGTTCAGACAGACAATGTACCAGAACCACATCAGGGTAAAGTAGATTTAAGTGCAATCCTGAACAATCCGTTCGCAGGCAAAGACCAGAAAGTTACTTTTGACCCGAAAGCCGTATATAACTTCGAACTGGAAAAGACCATGGATGAAAAGGTTCTGGTTAAGAAATGCGTAAATGCCATCAATAAAGGTCAGAAAACAGAGCTTTCTGTAAACCTGACAAACATTGACCGTACATTCGGAACCATCCTTGGTGCAGAGATCACAAGAAAGAACAAAGACGGACTTGCAGATGACACTATCACTGTACACTGCAACGGTGCCGGCGGACAGAGTTTCGGTGCATTTATTCCGAAAGGTCTGACACTGGAACTGACCGGCGACAGCAACGACTACTTCGGAAAAGGTCTTTCCGGTGGTAAACTGATTCTGAAAGTTCCGGAGAAAGCTGCATACAAAGCAGAAGAGAACATTATCGTAGGTAACGTTGCCCTCTACGGTGCAACCAGCGGTACCGCATTTATCAATGGTGTTGCAGGTGAGCGTTTCGCAGTCCGTAACTCCGGTGCATCTGCAGTTGTAGAAGGCGTAGGAGAACACGGCTGTGAATATATGACAGGTGGCCGCGTAGTCGTACTTGGTAAGACTGGCAAGAACTTTGCAGCAGGTATGAGCGGCGGTATCGCATATGTACTGGATGTGGATAATGTTCTTTACAAGAACCTGAACAAAGCCATGATTTCCATCGAAAAAGTGGAAAACAAATATGACAAAAAAGAACTTCGCGATCTGATTGAAGCTCATGTAGAAGCAACAGGCTCCAAACTTGGTGCGAAAGTTCTGGCTGACTTTGATTATTATCTGCCGCACTTTAAGAAACTCATTCCGAATGAGTACAAGAAGATGATCACTTTAAGTGCGAAACTGGAAGAAAAAGGACTCAACAGTCAGCAGGCACAGATGGAAGCGTTCTATGAAAGTATTGGCGCTAAACATTGATAATAATTGAATATATCGTGTGAACTTATCAATGTTGCCCCGTCATCTTTTAGAATAAATAAAAAGGTGGCGTGGGCCATACCAGTATTGCCGCGGTTGGTGCGGCGAAAAGGAGGAAATCATGGGAAAACCTACGGGATTTTTAGAGTATAAAAGAGAGACGGCAAAGGTTCTGCCGCCAAAGGTCCGCATTGCAAATTTCAAAGAATTCAGGACACCTTTAAATAAAGAAAAACAGAAACTTCAGGGCGCACGCTGCATGGCATGCGGTGTCCCGTTCTGCCAGTCAGGTATGATGATCGGCGGTATGGCATCCGGCTGCCCTCTGCACAACCTTGTACCTGAGACAAATGATCTGGTTTATACAGGCAACTGGAAACAGGCATTCTTAAGACTGAGCAAGACACATAGCTTCCCGGAATTTACTTCACGTGTCTGCCCTGCACTCTGTGAAGCAGCCTGCACCTGTAATTTAAACGGAGAACCGGTCTCCACAAAAGAAAATGAACGTGCGATCATCGAGACAGCCTACGAGAACGGATGGGTAACTCCGCAGATCCCGGAAGTGCGTACAGGTAAATCCATCGCAGTCATCGGAAGCGGTCCCTCCGGACTGGCAGCAGCCCAGCAGTTGAACAGACGAGGTCACAGTGTAACTGTATTTGAAAGAAAAGACCGTGTAGGCGGACTTCTCCGCTACGGTATCCCTAACATGAAGCTGGACAAAGCTGTTGTTGACAGAAGAATCCATCTTATGGAAGAAGAGGGAGTGAAATTCGTTACAAATGTAAACGTAGGAAAGGACATCAAAGCAGAAGAACTTCTGAAACAGTTCGACCGCGTCATCCTTGCCTGCGGAGCATCCAATCCACGAGACATTAAAGTTCCGGGACGGGATGCAAAAGGAATTTATTTCGCAGTAGATTTCCTGGGACAGGTAACAAAAGCGCTGTTGGACTCTGATTTTGCCAAAGTTCCATATGAACTTGCCAAAGGAAAAAATGTTCTGGTCATCGGTGGTGGTGATACAGGAAATGACTGTGTGGGAACTTCTATCCGTCTGGGTGCCAAATCTGTGATCCAGTTAGAGATGATGCCGAAGCCGCCAGTGGAAAGAACACCATCCAACCCATGGCCGCAGTGGCCCAGAGTCCTCAAAACAGACTATGGCCAGGAAGAAGCTATCGCAGTATTCGGACATGATCCACGAGTATACCAGACTACTGTTACAGAATTTATCAAAGATAAAAACGGAAATGTCTGCCAGGCAAAACTCACAAAATTAAAGAGCGAAAAAGATCCAAAGACCGGACGAATGATGATGGTACCGGTAGAAGGTACTGAAGAAGTCATCCCTGTAGATGTAGTTCTCATCGCAGCCGGATTCCTTGGCAGTGAGAAATATGTAACAGACGCATTTAAGGTAGCCATCAACGGAAGAACCAACGTAGATACAAAGCCAGATCAGTATCAGACCTCTGTAGACAAAGTCTTCACAGCAGGAGATATGCACAGAGGTCAGTCCCTGGTAGTATGGGCAATCCGCGAAGGCAGAGAAGCTGCGAAGGCGGTAGATGAATCGCTGATGGGATATTCCTATTTGTAAATAATAAGAAGAGAAGTTTGAAAAAGGTGCTGTTGCTTAATGAATGATTATTAGGCGATAACACCTTTTTTAAGTTAAAGTGTATTTGAAAAAGCTGATCCAGATTATCTTGAAATAAGGTCATGGATGACTTGAAACAAGAAAACCTTAATTAAAGTCAACATAAGAAAAGCTTGCGAGTGACTTGAATTAGAAGAACGATAATTAAAGTCAATGTAAGGAAAGAATATGCTTGACCTAAGAGGAGAAAAGCGTGAATAGGGTCAATGTAAGGGAAAAATATGCTTGACCTAAGAGGAGAAAAGCGTGAATAGAGTCAATGTAAGGGAAAAATATGCTTGACCTAAGAGGAGAAAAGCGTGAATAGGGTCAATGTAAGGAAAGAATATGCTTGACCTAAGAGAGGAAAAATCAGGATTCGAGTCAAAACAAGAAAAGTAGCAGGAAAATCTGTAGAGAAAATCAATCATAGCAGTTGACAAAGAAAAGGTACATTGCTATAATGCCTACATGAACAAAGGCGTTCTTTCTATAGAAAAAGTAACTGTAGAAAGTGCGCCATTTTTTATGTTATATGAAATTATTCCGTAATGTTCCATAACATAAAAGTCCTCTGGACAGAATTGCACTGCGGCGGAGAGGAATTATGTATGCCTCTGCGCAATCCATCGCAAGAGGAGTATTCTGCAGACAGAAAACAAATTATATCGAAGAATCATTAAGAAAGCAAAAAACAGCAGAAACTATGCTGACAAGGAGTGAATGAAAATGGGGAATTATACCAGAGAAGAAATATTACAGATGGCTGAGGAGGAAGACGTGGAATTTATCCGTCTCCAGTTCACAGATATGTTCGGAACGCTGAAAAACATCGCCATAACTGCCCGGGAACTTCCCCGTGCACTGGATAACCGATGTATCGTAGATGGTTCCTTTATCGCAGGAATCGCAGGAGAATCTGAACCGGATATGTACTTAAGACCGGATCTTGACACTTTTGCAATTCTCCCATGGAGACCACAGCAGGGAAAAGTTGCCAGACTGTTATGCGATATCTATTGTCCGGACGGAACCCCTCATGAGAGAAGTCCGAGATATATCCTGAAGAAAACCGCCCGGGAGGCAAAGAAGGAGGGATACACCTGTCTGGTAGATCCGGAATGTGAATTTTTCCTTTTTCATACCGATGATAACGGAGTTCCGACTACTGTAACACATGAAAAGGCCGGATATCTGGATGTCAGCCCTGTGGATCTGGGTGAAAACGCAAGACGTGATATTGTATTAAATCTAGAAGACATGGGGATTGAGGTAGAATCTTCTCACCATGAAACTGCTCCTGCACAGCACGAAGTAGATTTCAAATACGGTGAAGTCCGTACGATTGCAGATCGGATCATGTCATTCAAGATGACAGTCCGTACCATTGCTAAACGCCATGGACTTCATGCGACATTTATGCCAGAAACCAAGGGCAGAAGTAAACGGCTCCGGAATGCACATTCATTTCTCCTTATTAAGATGGAAGAAATGTATTCGTTAAA
>ENA-OQCU01000562-OQCU01000562.1-human-gut-metagenome-genome-assembly--contig:-NODE-562-length-16336-cov-3.806219_pt1 | contig 16336 bp, 10 predicted proteins | sample MGYA00242504_ERZ504590 | MGnify/ENA primary metagenome ERZ504590 (study PRJEB26092, sample SAMD00036318) | human gut metagenome | host: Homo sapiens | study: EMG produced TPA metagenomics assembly of... | reverse complement strand
ATCTCCAATCCAAAGTTGATGTTGATCGGTGCAGCGGCTCAGTTCGGTATCTTTGGTGCTTATACGATTGCTCTTCAAATGGGATTTGAGCCGAACCAAGCAGGTGCTATCGGTATTATCGGTGGTGCTGACGGTCCGACGGCTATCTTCCTTTCTTCTAAGTTAGCGCCAAACTTAATGGGTGCGATTGCGGTATCCGCCTACTCATACATGGCGTTGGTTCCTATTATCCAACCACCGTTCATGAGATTGCTTACGACTAAGAAAGAGCGTTTGATCCGTATGAAACCGCCGAGAGCCGTTTCTTCCACGGAAAAAATTATCTTCCCGATCGTTGGCTTGTTGCTTACTTGCTTCTTGGTTCCGTCCGGTTTACCATTGTTAGGTATGCTATTCTTCGGAAACTTATTGAAAGAAAGTGGCGTGACTCGTCGTTTGGCAGAGACTGCTCGTGGTCCTCTGATCGATACAATCACGATCTTATTGGGTATCACGGTAGGTGCTTCTACTCAAGCAACTCAGTTCTTGACATTGAACTCTATCAAGATCTTCGGTCTAGGTGCGTTATCATTCGTGATCGCTACTTGCGCCGGTGTATTGTTCGTTAAATTATTCAATTTAATATTGAAAGACGAGTCGGTATCTTCGAGCATGCGGACGAGGGCCGCTATGGCGCGTGCCGCGTCGTGTTCGGCGCCGTCGAGCCTGCCGACGTCGAGCTGTTGGAGTTCGTCGTGCGCCGGTGGGCGACGCTTTCGTTCGACATGGCGGCCGATCCGTCTGCGACGGCGGATGCCGTGCTCTCCCATGCGAACCCGAAGCGTCGTCAGCGCGAGGCGCGCAAGCTCGTGGAGCGAGCCGGCGTCGGCACGAAGCCAGCAGGCCATGAGCGTCAGTTACGAGGCGCGCAAAATCGAATCCAGAGCCTTGGCCCGCGAGGCTCGCCAAGCGCAAGCCGAGCGTCGATTCGCTCTCAGGCGGCAGAAACGAAAGCAGAAGCATCGCGGAAAGTAGAGGCCTGGAATCCTCATTCTCCCTTGATGCTCTGCGTGGCGTGCCGCTTCCCGCGCTGCGACGCGAGAGGTCATGCGAAGGGACGCGCGCTGGCGGTCGTTTTGCGTCCTTACCCGTATATATCAGGGGAAATATCTTTCATGCACGGTATACTCAAAGCAAACGCCCCAAGAGGGCGCGGCAAAAAGGAGGATGACATGCAGCCACCCTCGACACTGCTTCTCTCCACCGGGGAGTTTGCTCGGATGTGCAACGTCAGCAAGGAACTGCTCATCCATTACGACAAGGTCGGTTTGTTGAAGCCGAAGGTAATCGGCAAGAACGGTTACCGCTACTATTCGCTCAAGCAGCTGTACCTTATGGACGCCATTCGGTTCTTCCTCGATACGGGCATGTCCATGAAAGAGGTGAAGACCTATCTCGATAACCGTACCACCGACCTCTTCCTCGAGGCCACGCAGGCGGGCATCGAGAAGATGAAGAAGCAGCGCGATGTGTTGGACGCGCGCATCGGGATGATCGAGAAGATGCGCTACATCACCCAGCGCGCTTTGCTGTTCCCGAAGGATAAACCGAGACTGTCGTTCTGGGACGAAACGTGGCTCATCACGACCGACGTAAAGCCTGAGCGCACGCAGCAGGCGTTCGCCCAGGCCGTGAGCGAGCATGCCGAGTTTTGCAAATCGTCTGCCGGCGTGACGAAGTTTCCCCTGGGTCGTATCGTGCACTTTCCTTGTTCCGATCACCCTGAAGACTTCGTCTACACGAAGCTCATCACCTGGATCTCGCCCCCTTCCCACCCCGCGCTTCTGGAGGGTCGTCTGGCGTGCAAACCGCGGGGCAATTACGCGGTCATTCTTCATAGGGGCGGCACGAGCACGGTTGCGCGATCCTATGCCAAGCTGCTGGACTACGTCAAAGAAGAGGGTCTCGATCTCGTGGGGCCGGTGTACGAGTTCGATATGAACTCGTATCTCATGTCCGACTCTGCGGACGACTACCTGTTGCATATCTCGGTGCTTGTCGATATGTAAGCCGCCCGACGCGAAACCGCCCGCGATCCGTTCGACGGATCGCGGGCGGTCCTTCGTGCGCGAGCGGGCCTTCTAGGCGCTCATGCGCTTCGTCTCTTGGATGAGTTCGTGCACCACGGAAGGCTCGGACAGCGTGGAGATGTCGCACAGATCCTCCGTCTCCTGCGCGGCGATTTTACGCAGGATGCGTCTCATGATTTTACCGCTGCGCGTTTTCGGCAGCGCGTTGGCGAAATGGATGACATCGGGCGTGGCGATGGGCCCGATGCTCTCCCGTACGTGCACGAACAGACGGTCGCGCAGGTCGGCGTCGATGACCGTTCCCTCTTTGACGGTGATGTAGGCATAGATGCCCTCGCCCTTCACCGGATGCGGGTACCCTACGACGGCTGCTTCTGCGACCTGCGAGTACGAGACGAGCGCGCTTTCAACTTCGGCCGTGCCGATGCGGTGGCCCGACACGTTCATCACGTCGTCGATGCGACCCGTGATCCAGAAGTAGCCATCCTCGTCTCGATAGGCGCCATCGCCCGTGAGGTAGTAGCCGGGGGTGGGGAAGTACACGTCTTTGTGAGCCTTCGCGTTGCCGTACACGCCCAGCATCATGCCCGGCCATGGCCTCGTCAGCACGAGACTGCCGCGCTCGCCGGCATCGGCCTCGGCTCCGTCCGCTCCGATGACCCTCGGTTCTATGCCGAAGAACGGTAGCGCCGCCGATCCTGGCTTCATGTCCACTGCGCCGGGTATCGAGGTGATCATGATGCCGCCCGTCTCGGTTTGCCACCACGTGTCGACGATGGGGCACATGCCGTGACCGACGGTGGAGTAGTACCACATCCAAGCCTTCGAGGTGATGGGCTCGCCTACCGAGCCGAGCAGCCGCAAGGTCGAGATGTCGTGCTCGTTCACCCAGCGGTCGCCGTCTTTCATCATGGAGCGCACTGCGGTCGGGGCCGTGTACAGGATGTTGACGCCGAACTTCTCAACGATCTCCCAGAAACGGTCGGGCTTGGGGAAGTTGGGCACGCCTTCGAACATGAGCGACGTCGTCCCGTTCGACAGCGGCCCGTACACGAGGTAGGAATGACCGGTGATCCAGCCGGCGTCGGCCGTGCACCAGAAAATGTCATGTTCCTTGAGGTCGAACACGTACTTCGAGGTGAGGGTGGCGTAAAGCAGATAGCCGCCGGTGCCATGCAGGATGCCCTTCGGTTTCGCCGTGCTGCCGCTCGTGTAGAGGATGAACAGGGGATCGTTCGCTTCCATCCGCTCCGGCTCGCATTGGGGCGCCTCGGGAGCAAGCACGTCGTCCCACCAGAAATCGCGCCCCGCCTTCATGGCCGTGCGTTTCTCGATGCGGCGTACGACGACGCAGCTCTCGACCTGGGGGCACATGTCAAGGGCTTTATCGCAGATTTCCTTGAGTCTCAGGATCTTGCCCGAACGGTATCCGTAGTTTGACGTGATGACCACCGTGGCACCCGAGTCGACGATGCGATCCTTCAGCGATTCGGCGCTCAGGCCGCTGAACACCACGCAGTGGATAGCGCCGATGCGAGCGCACGCCAGCATGCTGATCGCGAGTTGGGGGACCATGGGCATGTACAGCACCACGCGATCGCCCTTTCGCACGCCGAGGCGGCGGAGCATGTTCGCCGCCTTGCACACCTCGCGATGCAGACGCTGGTAAGTGTAGACGTCCACCTCTTCGGTGGGCTCGCCCTGCCAGATGAGCGCGGCTTTGTTCCTGCGCGGCCCGTTCAGGTGGCGATCGATGCAGTTGCAAGATGCGTTAAGCTCCCCGCCGCGGAAGTAGCGCACGAACGGCTCATCCGAGTCGAAATCGTATTCCTCGACGGCATCCCACGGTTTGAACCAGTCAAGGTGCTCGGTGGCCATATCGGCCCAAAAAGCCTCAGGATCGGCGATGGAGCGGCTGTACATGGCGTCGTAGTCCTGTCGGCTTTTGATGAGGGCGTTGTAGCTGAATTCGGGCGAGGGCTCGATGGACGTTTCGTTTTGGAGCATTTGTCTGATGAAGGCGTTGCGGGTGTTGCGGTTCATTGAGGACTCCCTTCTGCGCGGACGCGAGAAATCGAAAAGGATCAGGCCACCATCGGGTAGTGGTCGGGGGCGCAGGCGCCGATGCTCGACAGCAGGTCGGGACGGCGATGCGCGAGGTGGGCACAAGCGTCTTCGAGCAATACGGTCTCGTGGATGCTCGTGCAGGAGTACAGAGCCTCGCACAGCGCGCCTACCGAGGTGACGTCGCAGTGGGAAGGCCAATCGTAATCGCTCATGTCCATGAGCGCGACTGCGAAGGCGATGAGGCTCTTCTCGCTCAAACAGGCGACGAGGCGCTGCGCGTCGCGAACGTCGAGGGGCGTGCGATCGCATAGCTCGTCGATGCGGTGCAGCGCGTTTCTCCTGACGAAGCTGGGACCGTTGCCGGCGGCGATGGCAAGCAGGAGGTCGATGTCGTCGATGGAAGATACGGCTACGATCTTGGCTACGCGGCTCACGTCGACGTTCGAGAGAAAGGCCATAAGCTCGGGGTCGCGCATCTCGCTCAGCGCCGCGCGCAGAGCCTCGCCGCGGAGTTTCCCGATGGAAACGGCCTTCCGGGCGCTGACTGCGTCGAGCAGTTCGTTCGAGGTCCAGAGTTTCCGTACGCTCATCTCTTTGTTCGCTACCTTCATTGTCGTCCTCCTCTTCGTTCGATGGGAATGGGGATCGGATTCGCGCGGTGACGTACGGCCATCATGGGGGCTGTAACGATTACAGGGTCAACGAGCGCGCGGCGACTATGCCCGCGATTGGCGGGTTCTCGGCTGCGAACGGCGATTTACATGCTTAGAACAGGCTCGTCTGCGCTCCCATAGGTTGGGAGGGCTTGTAGGCGGCGATGATGTCGGACATGCGCCAAAGCAGACCGTGCTGCTTGCACAGCGAGCGGAAGAGGGCGCGGTTCTCGGTTGCGCGGGGGCTGTTGCAGAAGTATCGGTCGCCGAATGCCGCGCGATAGCGCTCGGGCAGCGTGGGATCCACGGCTGCGATGCGGTCGCAGGAAGTGGTCGCGCTGGCGGTCGCGCATGGTGACGCCCGTCATATGGTAGACGAACCGCGCGCCAGCCGCTGCCGCGCCTTCCACCACGCCGCGCACCGTGGCATCGTCGTCCGTCGCAAACGGCAGCGTCGGCGTGAATAGCACGCCGCAGAACACCCCGGCGTCCGCCAGCTCGGCCAGCGCGGCGAAGCGCTCGCTAGGCGAGGGCGCGTGCGGTTCGATGATGCGCGCCAGCTGGTCGTCGGCCGTGGTGACGGTGATCTTCGCGATGGCCCCGCCCGCCGCTCCGATGGCGCTCAGCACGTCGATGTCGCGCGTGATAAGCGTGCTCTTCGTGTCCACCGACACGCCGAAGCCGAATTCCTCGATCAGCTCCAACGCACCGCGCGTCACGCGCAGAGTGCGCTCGAACGGGTTGTACGTGTCGGACATGGCGCCGACGCCCACGATGCCTCGCACGCGGCGGCTGCGCAGTTCGCGCTGCAGGATGGCCAATGCGTCGAACTTGACGCTCACCTGGTCGAAGTCGTCGATGCGGTAGCATTCGCTTCTGCTGTCGCAGTAGATGCAGCCGTGGCAGCAGCCGCGGTACAGGTTCATGTTGTAGTCGATGCCGAACCATTCGTTGCCGTCGTAGCGCACTTTCTGGAGGATCGAGCGCGCGCGGACGACGGGCAGGCGCGGCGCAGAGGCCGCGTCGCTCATGCGGACGCGGGCTTCACGGGATGGCGGATCACCGTCTTGAGGTTCTCCGGCTTGGTGCGGCGCGGATCGCCCAGGTAGATCTCGTGGTGCAGGCGCACTGCGGGCACGCCTCCGTGCGCATCGAGCGCGTCCAGCATGGCCTCGCTGCTCGCTGGGTTCGCGATGTCGTCGACCATCCTGGACGCGGTGACGAACTCCTCCATCTGCGCGATGGTGGCGGGCTCGTCGTCGTACGGTCCCTTGTGCATGATCTGCGCGCACGGTCCTTCGGCGAACCGCACGAGGCGGGCTCGCCGCAGATCGAGCTCGGGCTTCTTCGCCGCGACCTGCTCGGCGGTCCAGGCGAACACTTCGGGCGTGACGAAGTCGGGCTGGCGGATGAGCGAGATCCAAGAGAGCGCGTCCTTTTCCAAAATGCGCTGCCCGTCGAACGCTTCGTCGCTTGTCCACCACAGGCCTTCAAGCGGAGGCACCGTGTAGTCGAAGTAGCCGTCGGGCTGCCAGGCGCCCATCTTCGACATCTTGATGGTGTACGAGAAGGCGTACAGCAGGCCCATCGCACCGGCGTACGAGCCGTTTTTCCTCGTTCGGGTTGCCCGTGCCGGCCACCGCGATGAAGCTCATGGGCGGCACGTCGATGAGCTCGGGCTTGGTCTTCGGCAGGTAGAGGTCCTTGTACTCTTTCTTGAAATCGAACGCCATGCTTCCTCCTTCAGTTCCCGTCGGCTTGCTCGGCGATCTCGCGCTGCAGCTTCTTCGTGAGCTTGCCGAGCACGAGGCTGTACGAGTGATCGCACAGGTCGCGCAGCAGCTCGTCGGGCACATCGCCGATCCAGTCGTGTCCCATCGGGGCTCCTCGTCGGTTTAAGGTCTCGAGCCAGTATGACAGGTGCGGCGGTCCCGCGCACGCGAGACCGCCTCCGCGACGGGCGCGTTTACCTGAGCGCTACGAACACGTCGATGTCGGCGCAGGACATGTCCTCGCCGGGCAGGTACGCCTCGAAGTCCACGGTGAACGCGCGCTGCGCCCCCAGCTCCTCGTCGGCCCAGATCTCCTCCCAGGCTTTCTGGACGCTGGTCACGCAGTCGCCGCCGCGGATAGCGATCTTCGCGTAGCGGCCTGCGGCGATGGTCTGCGCCTCCATGCCCTCGGGCGCCTCGGCGGGCGTCTCGCAGCCCACGAGCAGCTCGTAGCTCATGTCGCTCATGTCGTAGCCGTAGTACAGCGCGAAGCAGCCGTAGGGCACGACGCGCACCTCGGAGATGGTGCGATCAAGGCCCTCGCCCATGAAGCGCTGCCACAGCTGGCCGATGACGGCCGTTTCCTCGGGCGAGTTGTTGGACGCGCGGACGGTGGGACCGACGATGGTGCGTGCGGGAAGCTCGACGATTTCGTAGTGCATGGTTTCGTGTCCTTTCGTTGGATATGCTGACTAGGACACGATACCGAACAGAACCGGACAGGGCATGTCCGGTTTTACGAGAAAGATGCCGTGCGCGCTCGTCGGGCAGGGGCCTTGCCAATGCGGTCGTTTTCTGCCAGGTCGTCGCACGCCTCTGACCGGGTAATAGGCGATATGCAACCTGGTCAGAGGTGCGGTAAAAAACGACGATACTGGTAACGTGGCCGTCCGGCCGCTTCTCGATGTGCGATCCGCGTTGCGGCTCGATGACGCTTCTTCAAGCGGCGCCCACTTGTGCTATCCTGTTCCGCTGCGAAGCAACCGATCGAGCGAAATGCGGGCCCATGGAATTCAGAACGCTGCACCTGGAAGACAAAGCCGCCATCAACGACATCCTCCTGCCCCTTGGCCGCAACGACTCCGCGCTCGGGTTCGCCAACCTCTACTCGCTTACCGAGAAGTACGGAACGCAGATCGCGCTCGAGGACGGCGTGCTCTACGTGCGCCAGCTCGATCGCATCCCCGGCGCCGTCGCGTACTATCCGCCGCTGGGCACGCTCGACATCGCCGACGACGTGCGCACGCTCATGCGCGAGGCGCAAGCCGAAGGTCGCAGGCTGCACCTCGTGGGCCTGTCGCCGAAGGAGAAGGAGCAGCTCGAGGCCGACCTGCCGGGTGCCTTCGAATTCTCTTCCGACCGCAACTTCGCCGACTACCTCTACCTTACGAAGACTATCGCGGCTTACGAGGGCCCGGGCCTGGCGAAGAAGCGCCGAGAGACGAACAAGTTCTTCCAGCTGTACGGCAGCGAGGCGTCCTTCGAGCCCATCGCCCTCGACCATATGGACGAGCTGCGCGCCTACCAGCAGGTTTGGTTCGAGACGAGCCGCCGTCGCGGCACCGACGAGCACCCCCTCGAGCTGGAGCATCGAAAGATCCTGCTCGACATGAACCACTTCGAGGAGCTCGACCTCGAAGGCATCCTCTTGCGCATCGGCGGCACCGTCGAAGGCTACGCATACGGCAGCGTGCTGCCCGGCGGCGCGTTCGACGTTATGGTGCTCAAGGGCAACCTCGACTTCCGTTTCGTGTGGCGCGCCCTTCTGCGCGAGCTCGCGCGCTACTGCGTCGACAAGGCGACCTACCTCAACCTGGAAGAGGATCTCGGCCTGCCCGGCCTGCGCGAGAACAAGCTGAGCTACCAGCCCTGCGCCCTCATGGAAAAGTACCAAGGCCGCTTGCTCTAGCGCTGCCGCAGCAGAAGAATTGCGCAAGGTCGGTGAATCGTCGCGCGACCGTTGAGTCGCCGTGAGGGCGCCGTCGCCCGATGCTGATTCCTCGCCGGCTTTTCGGACGGGCTCGTTGTCGGAACTTCTTCGTCGAGGCAGTTCGCTAGAGGGGGAGGAGGGATATTCCGCCTGACGTCGCATGGCGTCTCTACAGTCGAGCGCCCCGGTTTCGGCCGGGGCGCTCGACTGTAGCAGGAACGAGGGGAGCTATTTGAGGATGCGTCGTGTGGCGAGCGCGGCGCCTGCGATCGCGGCGATGCCGGCTGCTCCAAGCGCCACGCCGAGCGGCGCGTTCGTGGTGCCGTCGCCCGTCTGGCTGAGCTTCGAGGTTTTTGCGGCTGTTTCGTTGCCGTTCTTCTCGTCTCCGTCGGCCTTGGGCAGGTTGACGGGCTCCTGCGCAGGGGCGGTTGGCTCTTCAAGGGAGGGCTTGCTGCTGTTCGCCACTTCTTTCGTCGGCTCTTGCAGACCTGATCCCGGCGTCGTTTCCGGGCTTTCGGGCGGCGTCGTGCTCTCCGGAGGCTTTGTTTCCTCGGGCGGCGTCGTTTCGGATCCAGCGGGAGGCGTCGTGTTCTCGGGGTTCGACGGCGATGCAGGCGGAGTTGGAGCCGCGCTGTCTCCGTCCGGCTTCGGGGTTTCGTCGGGATCGGCCTGTCCGGCGCCGTCGTTCGCGGGCGGGGCGGGTTCGTTCGGAGCGCTCGGCGGGTTCCCTTCGGGCGCTGCCGGCGGGTTCACCTCGGGTGGCAGGACGCTCTCGGGCGGTTTCGTCTCGCCCGAAGGCGCATCTCCGCTGCCTTCCTCGGGAGGGGTGTTCCCGACCGGCGGAACCGCAGGGGAATCCGCCGCAGGGGGCTCTTCCTCGACAGGAGGCACGGTGGGCTTCTCGGGAAGCAGGCTCAGGCACAGCTCCTTTTCCTGTTTGTACCTGTTCGTCCAGCCTTCGTGGTACTGCGGCTGGCCGTGGTAGAACTCGGCCACGTGCGCTATCACGTAATCGCACAGCGTGGTGACGAACTGTTCGTCGGTCATGTCGTTCGTCAGCCCGGCGCCGGGGTAGTTGTAGCTGTTGTAATATGTTCCGTTCACGTAGCCGTCGGACCAACCGCCCACGAATTTGTGCCATCCCGACGTGCCGAACAGGTTCGCCAGGCCCCAGCAAAGGCCTTTGACGCTGTCGGCGCGATTCGAGATGTCGATGCCGCGGCTTGCGAGGTACGTTTCAGCGGGGACGTAGTAGTTGTCGTATGCGAAGGTGTCCTGCAGTGCCGAGAACTCCGCGGGGTCGGCGGCGTATGCCGCATGCCAGGATTCGTTCAATTGCTGGCCGATGTCGGTCAGCCGATCCGCGTTCCCGTCGTACAGGTCTCCCGAAATGTTCGCGCTGGGAACCCAGGAGAACATCCGGTACTTGACCGGGTCGAAATTGTAGCAATAGGAAATAAAGCTTTTGAGCGAGTATCGGTTGTCGAATTGATAGTAGCCCATTGCATGGTAGCCATCGCCCCATGAGAGCCCCTGGTCGTAGTTCTGGTTGCTCTCGAATCGGGCGAAGTACTTCATCTCGTTCGAGAGGCTGCGCAGCTGCGTGGTGGCTGCCAGCGGGACGGCCAGCGTCCGTGCGATTGGCGCGACGGGGTTGTCGGAGTAGAAGTCGGCTTTATCGTAGCCATCGGGCTTGGCGGCCGCGCCCGAAGGGGCGGAGTCGGCGCCGCCGGCCGTTCCTCTAGCGGAATCGGCGGCGTTGGCGGACGCATCGTCTTCTGGGGCTTCGTCCGCAAAGGCCGCGCCCGGCAGCAGGCCGCACGCGAGGGAGAGCGAAACACCCAAGGCGAGCGCCTTCGGCGTAGTGGATTGTCCCATGAGGACCTCCTAGTTCTGCAAGTATGCTGCGTTTCAAGTGCGTTCGTAGTGTGTTTGCGCGCCCGCGGGCGCGTTGAAACTTAAGTCTCGCACGCGATTGCGGGCGGAGCCAAGTCCCGATAGCCCGTTTCCACAGCTCCCTGACAAACAAAACAAACTTCAGCAGGGAGGTGAGCCTGATGATGAAGATCATCGTTTCGCCAAGTCAGCGACTTTTTTTGCGGGGCTTTCCAGCTCGGAATTCGTCGAAGGGGTCTTGAACCGGCAAAGCTATCCAGCTCGCATAGCGTCGGCGGAGCCTCGAATCGACCGAAGATGCCGTCCCGATGTCGGGATCGGCCTGAAACCATACTTGCATTCTCCCAGATAAAAGGGCAAATCAACAAAGAATTTCCACAGTTCGTAAAAATTTTCTTGACTCGCCTTGACTTTCGACATATCTTAGGCAATTGCGACTTTTTCGCAGAAATGCGGGTGCACATGAGGAGGAAAAGCCTCGTGGCTCAAGGAAAAACGACTGATCAGACCAGCCTTTACAGGGATCGGCGCAGCTTTGCGAAGATTCCGGACGTCATGGACGTCCCCAACCTCATCGCCATCCAGACGGACAGCTTTGAGTTTTTCAAGGGCGAGGGCCTGGCGCAAGCGTTCCAGGATATCAGCCCCATCGAGAACAACACCAAGGACATGTGCGTGGAGTTCGGCCGCCACGAGTTCGGCGAGCCGAAGTACACCGTGGACGAGTGCAAGGAGAAGGACGTCTCCTACCAGGCACCGCTGTTCGTGGAAATCCGCTTCATCAACCGCGAGACCGGCGAGATCAAGGAGCAGGACGTCTTCATGGGCGACTTCCCGCTCATGACGCCCCCGCGGCACGTTCATCATCAACGGCACGGAGCGCGTCGTCGTCTCCCAGCTGGTGCGCTCCCCGGGCGTGTACTTCGCCTCCGAGCGCGACAAGGCGTCCGACAAGACGCTGTTCAACGCGAAGGTCATCCCCAGCCGCGGCGCGTGGCTGGAGTTCGAAACCGACAAGCGCGACATCCTGTCCGTGCGTATCGACCGCAAGCGCAAGCAGCCCGCGACGCTGCTCGTGCGCGCCCTCGGCCTGGCCGAGACGCGCGAGGAGATCATCGAGCTCCTCGGCAACGACGAGATGGTGCTGCGCACGCTCGACCGCGACCCGGCCACCACGAAGGAAGAGTCGCTGATCGAGCTGTACAAGCGCTTCCGCCCCGGCGAGCCGCCCACCATCGATTCCGCCCGCACGCTGCTGGAGGGCCTGTTCTTCAACCCGCAGCGCTACGACCTGGCGAAGGTCGGCCGCTACAAGATCAACAAGAAGCTGGGCTTCGACCCCGACTACGAGGCCTCCACGCTCACCGACGACGACATCGTGCGCACGATGCAGTACATCGTGGCGCTGCACGCCGGCGACGAGGGCGTGCAGACCGACGACATCGACCACTTCGGCAACCGCCGCATCCGCACGGTGGGCGAGCTGATCCAGAACCAGTTCCGCATCGGCCTGTCCCGCATGGAGCGCGTCGTGCGCGAGCGCATGAGCATGCAGGAGCCCGACGAGATCACGCCGCAGAGCCTCGTGAACATCCGCCCCATCGTGGCGGCCATCAAGGAGTTCTTCGGCTCCTCGCAGCTGTCCCAGTTCATGGACCAGACGAACCCCGCCGCCGGCATCACGCACAAGCGCCGTCTGTCGGCCCTCGGCCCGGGCGGCCTGTCCCGCGAGCGCGCCGGCTTCGAGGTGCGCGACGTCCACACGTCCCACTACGGCCGCATGTGCCCCATCGAGACGCCTGAAGGCCCGAACATCGGCCTCATCGGCTCGCTGGCCACCTACGCCCGCATCAACCCCTACGGCTTCATCGAGACGCCGTACCGCCGCGTCGTCGACGGCAAGGTCACCGACGAGGTGGACTACCTCACGGCCGACGAGGAGGAGAACTACACCATCGCGCAGGCCAACGACCTGTTCGACCCCGAGACGCGCAAGTTCGGCACGTTCGACGACCAGGGCGTGTTCCACGAGGCCGTCCGCGTGCTCTGCCGTACGAAGGACGCCGCCGGCGTGTTCGGCGAGCCCGACGAGGTGGCGCCCGAGCTGGTGAACTACATGGACGTGTCCCCGCGCCAGATGGTTTCGGTGGCCACCTCCCTCATCCCGTTCCTCGAGCACGACGACGCGAACCGTGCCCTCATGGGCTCGAACATGCAGCGCCAGGCCGTGCCGCTGCTGCGCCCCGACGCGCCGCTGGTGGGCACCGGCATCGAGCACCGCATCGCGGTCGACTCCGGCGAGATCCTGGTCGCCCAGAACCCGGGCGTCGTCGACTACGTGGACGGCCAGACCATCATCGTGCTGAACAACGACGGCGAGTACGACGAGTACCTCGTGCCGAAGTTCCAGCGCTCCAACCAGTCGGGCTGCATCAACCACCGCCCCATCGTCCGCAAGGGCGACGAGGTGCAGGCGGGCGACGTGCTGGCCGACGGCCCCAGCTGCGACGGCGGCGAGCTCGCGCTCGGCCAGAACCTCATGGTGGCCTACATGCCGTGGGAAGGCTACAACTACGAGGACGCCATCATCGTGTCCGAGCGCGTGGTTGCCGAAGACCTGCTCACGTCCATCCACATCTCCGAGTACGAGGTCGACGCGCGCGACACGAAGCTGGGTCCCGAGGAGATCACCCGCGAGATCCCGAACATCTCCGACGACATGATCAGCGACCTCGATGCCGACGGCATCATCCGCGTGGGCGCCGAGGTGTTCCCGGGCGACGTGCTGGTGGGCAAGGTCACGCCGAAGGGCGAGACGGAGCTCACGGCCGAGGAGCGCCTGCTGCGCGCCATCTTCGGCGAGAAGGCCCGCGAGGTGCGCGACACGTCCCTCAAGGTGCCCCACGGCTCCGGCGGCCGCGTCATCGGCATGAGCCGCTTCAGCCGCGACGCCGGCGACGAGCTGGCTCCGGGCGTCAACGAGCTCGTGCGCATCTACGTGGCCCAGAAGCGCAAGGTGCAGCAGGGCGACAAGCTGTCCGGCCGCCACGGCAACAAGGGCGTCATCTCCCGCGTGCTGCCGGTGGAGGACATGCCCTACCTCGCCGACGGCACCCCCATCGATGTCATCCTCAACCCCCTGGGCGTTCCTTCCCGAATGAACGTGGGCCAGCTGCTGGAGAACCACCTCGGCTGGGCCGCGAAGTGGGGCTGGGACGACGCTGAGGAAACCGACGCCGTGGTGGAGGGCCCGATGCACGTGGCCACGCCGGTGTTCGACGGCGCCACGGAGAAGGAGATCTCCGATGCCATCGAGAAGGCGAACCGCAACCTCATCAACAAGAACCATGCCACGTACGGCGACCTGGCGCGCGACGAGTTCGTGCCGCAGCTGTCCCGCACGGGCAAGACGTGGCTGTACGACGGCCGCACGGGCGAGAAGTTCCGCGAGCCCATCACCGTGGGCCAGAGCTACATCCTGAAGCTCGGCCACATGGTGGACGACAAGATCCACGCGCGTTCGACCGGCCCCTACAGCCTGATCACCCAGCAGCCGCTGGGCGGCAAGGCGCAGTTCGGCGGCCAGCGTTTCGGCGAGATGGAAGTGTGGGCGCTGTACGCGTACGGCGCATCGAACGTGCTGCAGGAGATCCTCACGGTGAAGTCCGACGACACCGCCGGCCGCGTGAAGTCCTACGAAGCCATCGTCAAGGGCGAGAACATCCCCGCCCCCGAGGTGCCCGAGAGCTTCAAGGTTCTCGTGAAGGAAATGAAGTCGCTGTGCCTGAACGTCGAGCTGGAGGGCCACGATCATCGCACGATCGACGTGACCCAGGACATCGACGGCCAGGAAGACGGCGATCGCGCGCTGTACGAGGCCATCGCGGCCGACGCGCGCAAGACCGAAGAAGACGACGCGGCCAATGCGCTCGACAGCATTGCCGCCGAGCTGGGAGAGCTGATGGGCGATAGCAACAACGATACGAACGACCTGATCGGTGAGGGAGAGGAGCGATAAATGACGACGGAATTCGACGTGAGCAATTTCGACGCCCTGCGCATCTCGCTCGCCAACGCCGAGGACGTGCGCAGCTGGTCGCGCGGCGAGGTGAAGAAGCCCGAGACGATCAACTACCGTACCCTCAAGCCCGAGAAGGACGGCCTGTTCTGTGAGAAGATCTTCGGCCCGACGAAGGACTGGGAGTGCGCCTGCGGCAAGTACAAGCGCGTGCGCTTCAAGGGCATCGTCTGCGAGCGCTGCGGCGTCGAGGTGACGCGCAGCAAGGTTCGCCGCGAGCGCATGGGCCACATCGAGCTGGCCGCCCCGGTCAGCCACATATGGTACTTCAAGGGCTCGCCCTCGCGTCTGGGCTACCTCTTGGACATCGCACCGAAAGAGCTGGAGAAGGTGCTGTACTTCGCATCCTCCATCATCACCTCGGTGGATAAAGAGGCCCGCGAGGAGGACGCCGACGAGCTGCGCGACGAGCTGGCCGCCGACCTCGAGGAGCTGGACGCCGAGCGCGACCGCCTCGTGGAGGCCACGCGCAAGCTGTCCGTGGACTACGTGCCCGAGGACGACGACTTCGTCGACGACGTGGACGAGGACGAGCGCATGACGGCCGAGGAGGTCGACGAGGAGATCGCCGACATCTACGAGGAGTTCAACGAGCGCAAGGCGCTGCGCCAGGACGCTTTCGACGCCTTCATGAAGATCGAGCCGAAGCAGCTGGTGCCGGACGAGGCCCTCTACCGCGAGATGCGCCTCAACTACCGCGACTACTTCACGGGCGGCATGGGCGCCGAATCCGTGCGCGACCTGCTGGACGCCATGGACCTGGCCGCGACGGCCGACGAGCTGCGCGACGTCATCGCCAACGGCAAGGGCCAGAAGCGCGCCAAGGCCATCAAGCGCCTCAAGGTGGTCGACGCGTTCCTCAAGTCCGAGAACAAGCCGACGGACATGATTCTCGATGTCATCCCGGTGATCCCGCCCGACCTGCGCCCCATGGTGCAGCTGGACGGCGGCCGCTTCGCGACGTCGGACCTGAACGACCTGTACCGTCGCGTCATCAACCGCAACAACCGCCTCAAGCGCCTGCTGGACCTCGGCGCGCCTGAGATCATCGTCAACAACGAGAAGCGCATGCTGCAGGAGGCCGTCGACAGCCTGTTCGACAACGGCCGCCGCGGCCGTCCTGTCACGGGCCCGGGCAACCGCCCGCTGAAGTCGCTGTCCGACATGCTCAAGGGCAAGCAGGGCCGCTTCCGCCAGAACCTGCTGGGCAAGCGCGTCGACTACTCCGGCCGTTCGGTCATCGTCGTCGGCCCGCAGCTCAAGCTGCACCAGTGCGGCCTGCCGTCGCAGATGGCGCTGGAGCTGTTCAAGCCCTTCGTCATGAAGCGCCTGGTGGAGCTGGAGTACGCCGCCAACATCAAGGCCGCCAAGCGCGCCGTCGACCGCGGCGCCAGCTACGTGTGGGACGTGCTGGAAGAGGTCATCACCGAGCATCCCGTGCTGCTGAACCGCGCACCTACCCTGCACCGTCTGGGCATCCAGGCCTTCGAGCCGGTGCTGGTCGAGGGCAAGGCCATCAAGCTGCACCCGCTGGTCTGCACCGCCTTCAACGCCGACTTCGACGGCGACCAGATGGCCGTGCACGTGCCGCTGGGCGCCGAGGCGCAGGCCGAGGCCCGCGTGCTCATGCTGTCCGCCAACAACATCAAGTCGCCGGCCCATGGCCGTCCGCTGACCGTGCCCACCCAGGACATGATCATCGGCCTGTACTACCTCACGGCCGCCCGCGACGGCTTCGAGGGCGAGGGCCGCTCGTTCATCGACTTCGACGACGCCATGAACGCCTACGACGCGCGCGCGAGCTGGACCTGCAGGCCAAGATCTGGGTGCGCCTCTCCAAGGACACGAGGTGGCACGGCCTCGGCGTGTTC
>ENA-OQCU01000560-OQCU01000560.1-human-gut-metagenome-genome-assembly--contig:-NODE-560-length-16383-cov-4.065207_pt1 | contig 16383 bp, 17 predicted proteins | sample MGYA00242504_ERZ504590 | MGnify/ENA primary metagenome ERZ504590 (study PRJEB26092, sample SAMD00036318) | human gut metagenome | host: Homo sapiens | study: EMG produced TPA metagenomics assembly of... | reverse complement strand
GTTTCAAATCTACCCCGAAATCATGTACCATTTGTGGCGGTACCTAAAAAAGGAAGTAACAAGATGATGAACAAGATAAATTCCGTATGCGTATATTGTGCTTCGAGCACAAAGATAGATTCCGTTTATTTCGATGCAGCCCGTGAGTTGGGCACTCTGCTGGGGCAGCGGCAAATTCGCCTGATTAATGGTGCGGGAAATATGGGACTGATGTCCGCTGTGTCCGATGCGGCACTCCGGGCAGGGGGAGAGGTGACGGGCGTCATTCCCCGCTTCATGGTGGAGCAGGGATGGCATCACACCGGACTTACCCAACTCGTGGAAGTGGAAAGCATGCACCAGCGGAAAAAGACAATGGCCGACCTGAGCGATGCCGTCATCGCCCTGCCCGGTGGTTGCGGCACCCTGGAAGAACTGCTGGAAATCATCACTTGGAAGCAACTCGGACTGTATCTGAACCCGATTGTGATACTGAATGTCAAGAACTATTTCGACCCTCTGCTCGATATGCTCCGGCAGGCGGTGGACGAAAACTTCATGCGTACGCAGCACGGTGCCATCTGGCATGTGGCGCAGACACCGCAGGAAGCCGTGGAACTGATATATACCACTCCCTTGTGGGACGCCTCCATCCGTAAATTCGCTGCAATATGATAGGGCTGTTGATGGCTTGGGCAGTAGTGGGGACGGAGGGGATTCCTATTCCATATTCTCCGAGAATGGACGATGGCATCACCGTGGTCCTTTTGTGCTGTTTCTTTCTGTCGGCCTATGTCTTGTCACGCAGCCGCAAGTTCCTGCTGCAACTGGTGAAGGATTTCCTGCTTCATCGCGAACGTACCAGCATATTTGCCACTTCCACAGCCGCCGATATGCGCTATTTGCTGCTGCTCATCCTGCAGACCTGCATCCTAGCAGGCGTCTGTATCTTCAACTACTTCAATGATATACAGCCGGAACTGGTACGTCATGTGTCGCCGGGGCTTCTGCTGGGGATTTACATCGGTGTGTGTCTCTTCTATTTGTGCTTGAAGTGGATGCTCTACTCTTTTCTGGGTTGGACTTTTTTTTGACGAAAGTGTTACAACGCTATGGCTTGAGTCCTATTCTACGCTACTTTATTACTTGGGATTCGCCCTTTTCCCGTTTGCCCTGTTCGTAGTCTATTTTGATTTGAGTTTGCAGCTGACGATAATAATCGGATTGATTTTAGCCCTTTTTTGCTAAAATATTGATGTTATACAAGTGGTTAAAGCTTTTTTGTAACAATTTATATGGCGGTTTGCTTTTAATTGTGTACTTTTGTGCCCTTGAAATCATGCCTTGTTTTGTGTTATATCAAGGTGTGATGCAGCTAAACAGTTATTTGATAATAAAATTTTAGGACGTTGAAAATTAAGAAAGTACTTGTGTCGCAGCCGAAACCGGCATCAGAGAAATCTCCTTACTACGACATCGCCGAGAAGTATGGTGTGAAAATAGATTTTCGCCCATTTATCAAAGTGGAGAGCCTTTCAGCGAAAGAGTTCAGACAACAGAAAATTTCGGTCTTGGATCATACTGCCGTTATTTTTTACTTCGCGTCATGCTATTGATCATTTCTTCCACTTGTGTACAGAATTGCGTGTGACAATTCCCGAAACAATGAAGTATTTCTGCGTGACGGAGGCCGTTGCTCTGTATATCCAAAAGTATGTGCAGTATCGTAAGCGTAAGATTTTCTTCGGAAACACCGGGAAGATTGACGATTTGATACCTTCCATTGTTAAGCATAAGACTGAAAAGTACTTGGTACCAATGTCGGATGTACACAATGATGACGTGAAGAATCTGCTGGATAAGAATAAGATTCAGCACACGGAAGCTGTCATGTACCGTACTGTCAGCAATGACTTTGCTGCAGATGAGGCTTTTGATTATGACATGCTGGTGTTCTTCAGTCCGGCAGGCATCAGTGCCTTGAAGAAGAATTTCCCTGATTTTGACCAGAAGGAAATCAAGATCGGAACATTCGGCTCTACCACTGCCCAGGCAGTCCGTGATGCCGGGCTTCGTCTTGACCTGGAAGCTCCCAGCGTGCAGGCACCCTCAATGACGGCGGCGCTTGACATGTTTATCAAGGAAAATAATAAAGGAAAGTAAAAAGAGTTATGAGTTATAAGTTATGAGTGATTTGCTTATAGCTTGTAGGCATAACAATGGATTTATAAAATTGAGCTACAAGTGGTTGTGCTTTTATGTCGCCAGGTACTTGTAGCTCGTTTTTGTATCGCCCCATAACTTATCACTCATAACTCATCACTCATAACTTATAACTCATCACCCCATGCCAAATACCTTGCGTAAGTCCGAACGGTTGGACAAGAAGAAAGTGATAGAGAAGATGTTTGCGGGCGGCTCACGCTCGTTTTCGGTTTTCCCTTTGCGTGTGGTGTATCTGCCGGTGGAGGAGCTGGAGGCACCCGTTTCCATTCTTGTAAGTGTTTCGAAACGCCGTTTCAAGCGGGCGGTGAAGCGCAACCGCGTGAAACGCCAGATACGTGAAGCCTACCGCATGAACAAACACGGACTGCTGGCCGTGCTGACGGAAAAAAAGTGCCGTCTGGCCGTGGCCTTCATCTATCTTTCGGACCAGTTGGTAGACTCTTCTGTCATTGAGGACCGTATGAAGACAGCTTTGGCACGCATTGCCGAGAAGGTAGCGGCAAATGCTGAAACCGAGCAAACTCCGCAGGTGTCATGAAGCGTCTGCTTTCATATCTGCTGCTGCTTCCCATCTATTTCTATCAGAAGTGCATATCGCCCATGATAGGGCCTTCATGCCGTTTTACCCCCACTTGTTCGCAATATGCGGTGGAGGCCATCAAGAAACACGGACCTTTCAAGGGGTTTTGTCTGGCAGTCAGGCGCATTCTGCGCTGCCATCCCTGGGGAGGTTCCGGATATGATCCCGTTCCATGAATATTCCAGTTGACATACATACACACCGGCTTCCGCAAGTACCCGGAACTGCCATTGCAAATTGCTATCCCGAAACGTTCTCTCCACAGAGCGGCGGATGGTATTCGGTGGGGATACATCCCTGGCATATAGGTCGGAGTGGAGGTGAACACTCAGGAGTTGAAGGTGCTGTGGCTAGCAGGGTGTGCGGCCTGGAGGAGTTAGTGCGCCATCCCCAAGTACTTGCCGTGGGCGAAGCCGGGCTGGACAAGCTGGCAGATGCTCCGATGGATTTGCAGGTGGAAGTGTTCAGGTGCCAGGCATGTTTGGCAGAGGAAGTGGGAAAGCCGCTGGTGATTCATCTGGTGAAGGCGGTTGATGAACTGCTGAAGGTGAAGCGGGACTTGCGCCCGTCGAATCCGTGGATAATACATGGTTTCCGTGGCAAGGCGGCGCTGGCGGAGGAATATCTGAAACATGGCTTTTACCTTTCATTCGGGGAGAAATACCAGGAAGCAGCCTTGTGCCGGGTACCTGCCGACCGGCTGTTCATCGAAACGGATGAAAGCGAAGTTTCCATCGGGGAATTGTATGCACGCGCTGCCGAAGTGCGCGGCATCTCTCCCGAGGAGCTTGGAGAAACACTCCGGAGAAATGTCTGCAAAGTCTTTTTTAAACCCTAAGAGTTGTTTCTTCGAATAAAGAGTCGTATTTTTGCGCAGATTAAAATAGGAATCAAACAATTCATAGATAATCACTTAAATAATTAATCAGATAACTTAATCATTCGATGAATTTTGTAGAAGAATTAAGATGGCGTGGCATGCTCCACGATATGATGCCGGGTACGGAAGAACTTCTGGCTAAGGAACAAGTGACTGCATACATTGGTTTCGACCCTACTGCGGACTCTTTGCACATCGGGCACCTTTGCAGTGTGATGATTTTGCGTCACTTCCAGCGTTGCGGACACAAGCCGTTGGCACTGATTGGCGGTGCTACGGGTATGATTGGTGACCCTTCCGGAAAGTCTGCCGAACGCAATCTGCTTACGGAAGAGACGTTGCAGCGCAACCTGGCCGGTATGAAGGCCCAGCTCTCCAAGTTCCTGGATTTTGATTCGGATGCCCCCAACCGTGCCGAGTTGGTGAACAACTACGATTGGATGAAGAACTTCACTTTCCTCGATTTTGCCCGTGAAGTGGGTAAGCACATCACCGTGAACTATATGATGGCGAAAGATTCTGTAAAGAAGCGTCTGAACGGTGAGGCACGTGACGGTCTTTCCTTCACGGAATTCACCTACCAGCTGTTGCAGGGGTACGACTTCCTTCATCTGTATGAAACCAAAGGCTGCAAGCTCCAGATGGGTGGCAGCGACCAGTGGGGTAACATCACCACCGGTGCCGAACTGATTCGCCGTACGAACGGTGGGGAGGTATTTGCACTGACCAGCCCGCTGATTACGAAGGCCGACGGTGGTAAGTTCGGCAAGACAGAGTCCGGAAACATCTGGCTCGACCCGCGCTACACTTCTCCATATAAGTTCTACCAGTTCTGGCTGAACGTGAGCGACGAGGATGCCAAACGCTACATAAAGATATTCACTGCACTGTCCAAGGAGGAGATTGACGCTCTGACGGCCGAGCACGAGGCTGCTCCCCATTTGCGCGTCCTTCAGAAGTGTCTGGCCAAGGAAGTGACTATCATGGTTCATTCCGAAGAGGACTATAATGCTGCTGTGGATGCATCCAACATCTTGTTTGGCAATGCAACTTCTGATGCACTGAAGAAGTTGGACGAAGATACGCTGCTGGCTGTGTTCGAGGGTGTTCCCCAGTTCGAAATATCCCGTGATGCACTGGCTGCCGGTGTGAAGGCGGTGGATTTGTTCGTGGATAATGCTGCTGTATTCGCTTCCAAGGGCGAGATGCGTAAGCTGGTGCAAGGCGGTGGCGTTTCTCTGAATAAGGAGAAACTGGCTGCTTTCGACCAGGTGATTACGACAGCCGACCTGCTGGACGAAAAATACCTGCTGGTACAGCGCGGCAAGAAGAATTACTATCTGATTATCGCCAAATAACGGTAGCCTAAAGAGAAGTAATTAAGGAAATAATGCTTTGGCAGTAAAAATAGCCCCGAAATATTTGGATATTTCGGGGCTTCCTTTTATCTTTGCACCGCTTTTTAACAGAAAGCCCTATGTTTGGACTATGGTGTAATGGTAGCACAACAGGTTTTGGTTCTGTTTGTCCAGGTTCGAATCCTGGTAGTCCAACTACGATACAGCTAATTGCAGCTAAAAACCCACTAAAATTCGCAAGTTTTAGTGGGTTTTTTTTGTTATTCTTTCCCCCTCTTGTTGGCACTATAGGTATAGATTTTTTCTTTTTACGAATCTTTGAACGATATTGCTATATAATTGACACAAATTTATACGGTTTCTCCATTTTCTTTTGTTACATTTGCATCGTGTACGCAAACGATGTGTATTTGATGGCTGAAGTTATAACCTATTAAATGTAGTGCAATCATGAAAACGAACTATGAAATTCGCTATGCTGAGCATCCCGATGATGTGAAAAGCTACGATACGAAAAGCATTCGCTGCGATTTCCTTATAGGGAAGGCATTCTCCCAAAATAAAGTTTCCATTGAGTATAAACTACTTGCAAATCGTACATAAATAGAATATCACTTATTTAAACTTAATAATTTAACGTTATGAATCCGTATTTGAATTTTTCTTTGGAAGGTAAAGTAGCCCTTGTTACAGGTGCTTCTTATGGTATCGGTTTTGCTATCGCTTCAGCTTTTGCAGAGCAAGGAGCAACTATCTGTTTCAACGATATCAACCAGGAGTTGGTAGACAAAGGCTTGGCTGCCTATACTGAAAAGGGTATCAAGGCACGCAGGGTTATGTATGTGATGTGACAGACGAACCTGCTGTTCAGGCCATGGTAGCCCAGATTGAAAAGGAAGTAGGCTCTGTTGATATCCTCGTAAACAATGCCGGCATCATCCGCCGTGTTCCTATGCACGAGATGGAGGCTGCTGACTTCCGTCGTGTAATCGATATCGACCTCAATGCTCCGTTCATCGTATCAAAGGCTGTTCTGCCTGCCATGATGAAGAAGGGCCACGGTAAAATTATCAATATCTGCTCTATGATGTCCGAACTGGGGCGTGAGACTGTGTCGGCCTATGCCGCTGCCAAGGGTGGCTTGAAGATGCTGACTCGCAACATCTGCTCTGAATATGGTGAATATAACATCCAATGTAACGGTATCGGTCCGGGTTACATCGCTACCCCGCAGACTGCTCCGCTGCGTGAAAAGCAGGCCGACGGTAGCCGTCACCCGTTCGACTCGTTCATCTGCGCCAAGACTCCGGCAGGCCGCTGGCTGGCTCCGGAAGAACTTACCGGTCCGGCAGTGTTCCTGGCATCGGAAGCCTCTAATGCGGTAAACGGTCACATCCTCTATGTAGACGGAGGTATCTTGGCTTATATCGGAAAGCAACCGAAATAAATTTAAGGATAATTGAGAAGGTGATAAAGTGGCAGGATAATGTCACTTGTCACCTTTTTCTTTTGGGCGCGGATTACGCGGATTTCGCGGAAAGGATAAGGAAAATCCGTATAATCCGCGAAATCCGCGCCTAAAAGAAAGTTATACAACTGATTAGGAAAAAGCAATGATTATATGAGAAACTTTCTTTTATTATGTATGGCGGCCCTCTGCTGTCTTGCTTGCAACGATAGCAAGATAGTGACTGTTACGGTAACCAATCCGTTAGCGATGGACCGTTCCGATGAGATGGTAGAGGTGTCCATGACCGAAATCTCAAACCTTCTGAATCTGGCAGACACCGCACAGATTGTGGTTCTGAATGTCGAAGGGGAGCAGGTGCCTTACCAAGTGACCTACGATGACAAATTAATCTTCCCTGCTACGGTAGCCGCCAATGCATCGGCTGCATATACCGTCCAGGCCGGTACTCCCGTCGATGTGGAGGTAAGGGCTTGTGGGCGGCAGTATCCCGAACGTCTGGACGACATGGCCTGGGAGAACGACTTGGTAGGCTTCCGTGCCTACGGTCCTGCATTGCAGGCAAGGGGTGAACGCGGTTTCGGCTACGACTTGTTCACGAAGCGAGGCACTGCTGCACCGGTACTGGAAGACATGTATGCCAAGGAACTGGATGCAGACTCCTGGAAGCAGGTTAATGAATTGCGCAAGACAGACCCGAAGGCAGCCGATGAGCTGGTACGCACATTCTCCTATCATATAGACCACGGTTATGGCATGGACTGCTATGCAGTAGGTCCAACATTGGGAGCTGGAGTGTCTGCATTGATGGTGAATGATACCATTATCTATCCGTGGTGCTACAAGACGCAGGAGGTGCTGGACAACGGTCCGTTGCGCTTCACCGTGAAGCTGGAGTTCAATCCGTTGGCTGTGAAAGGGGATACTGCGGTGGTGGAAACACGTCTGATTACGCTGGATGCCGGTTCTCATCTGAACCGTACTGCCGTTTCGTATAGCAATCTAAAGGAATCCTTGCCCATTGTTACCGGTATTGTGCTGCACGAACCGGACGGTGCTGTGGTGGCTGATGCTGCCGGTGGCTATATGACGTATGTAGATCCCACTACCGGACCGGATAATGGCAAGATATTTATGGGGGCCGCTTTCCCTGCCGTTGTGAAGGAAGCCAAAACCGTGCTTTTCCCCATAGAGGAGAAGAAGATGCGTAACAATGCAGACGGCCACGTACTGGCTGTCAGCGACTATGAGCCGGGTGCCGACTACGTGTATTACTGGGGTTTTGCCTGGGACCGTGCGGACATCAAGACGGCTGAAGCCTGGAATAGCTATATGGCGGCATTTGCACAGAAGGTACGCAATCCGATGACGGTGAGTATCCGCTAAGTTGATTTTCCTCCTTTTCCGAAGGCGAAGCTTGAGAAGCTGGAGGCTTGTAACTGTCCGGGCGAATGACAAGTGTTCTCAGAATAAGCTCTTCCCCTTGTAGACAAGTTCTGCAACGTTTTTGGCCTCCAGTTTTTCCATCAGGCGCTTCCGGTAAGTCTGTATTGTATTGATGCTGAGAAATAGTAATTGGGATATTTCAGAGGTGCTCAGTCCTTGCGAGAGATAGGCGAGCACTTCTTTTTCACGTCTCGACAATTCGGGAAGTGCATGTGGTAGGGTGTTTTGTTTTTCCTTGTCCAGTTCGCTGAAAACATTGCTGAAGTATCTGGTTCCGTTTTTCAGTGTACTGATGGCGTCTCTCAATTCGCTGGTGCTGGCATTTTTTGAAACAGCTCCGTTGATGTTTAGGGTGGATAATTTGGCTATGATCCAAGGTTCTTCATGCATGGTATAGATTAAAATGCCGCATTCGGGTATCCGGCTGTGAAGGTGGGATATGAGCTGGAATCCATTCATATCCGGTAGTTCAAGGTCGATGATGCAAAGGTCGAATCTCTCTTTGAGGGTCAGTTGTTCCACGTCTTTTGCACAAGTGGCTCCTTTGCACGCCACTCCTTCGAGTTGCGAGGCCAATGCAATGATGCCTTCAGCAACAATCGGTGGTCATCTATTACCAGTATTCTGTATGTTTCTTTGTTTGGTTTCATTCGTTTATGTTAAGCAGTAGGGTGAAAACGTTGTTTTCTGTTGACGAGCATACATTGGCGGTAGCGTTGATGGCTCTGATACGGTCGTTTACGGTACGCAATCCTATGCCGTCATTGTTGTTTGTTGCTGTTTGTTGCTTGTTTGCATTCTTACCGTTGTCTGTAATTTGCAGGGTATATTTATTTTTCGTTGTCGGCACGGAGACTGATGACTATATGACTGGCTGAGGCATGTTTCACGATGTTCATGGTGAGTTCTTGTACGATGCGGTACAGCTCATAAGCGGTTTCATTTGGAAGATGGCGTGATGCGTTGTTCTCCGTTGGATGATAGCTGACCTCTATGCCGGTGTTCTCGGCCAGTTTGGCAGCATAACGGTCGAGTATCTGGTCTAGACTGAGATGCTCGAATTCGGGAGGCATCAGTTCGTGTGAGATATTCCGCACGTTGTTTCTCAGTTTGCTGACGAGTGAGGCCAGTTCCTGCTCATTCCCTTTGCCGGCAGAAGTTTCTATCTTCATTTGCAGCCCCAGCAGGTCGTTGGCTATACCGTCATGCAGTTCCTTGGCAAAATATTTGCATTCCTCTTCCAACCCTTCAATGTAGCGGCGTGCCGAGTTCAGTTCGTTTTCTTGCTTTAGCAGTTCAATCTTCTTTTCGGCCATTCGTTTCTTGTGGCGGAGCGTCAACAAAGTAATTAGAGCAAGGCCGGACAGAAGGGCTACAGCAATGGAGGCTTTGAGCAGGAAGGCTTGGTGTTCCAGTTGTTCTTGTTGCAGGTGGGCTATCTCCAATTCCTTTTCTTGCGTGTGATATTTCACGTTGAATTCTGCCATTTGTTGCGTCAGATTGTGCTGTGCCAGTGTATCAGTCCACATGCGGGCACTATCCATGTAGGTGTAAGCCAGTTTGGGGTTTCCCAAGGCATCGTAGCATCGTGCCATTTGTGTAAGTAGTGTTTTGGGCTCGGTACCGGTTTTCCGGTTACGCAGCCAGTGGAAGTCCTTCAAGGCGCGGGCATAGTTTTTGCGGTTTGTTTCGGTGGCTGCCCTCGATTGTATGAATCCTATGGCAGCGATGGAGTTGGATGGTACCCGTTGTAGTAGTTTGTTCCCCAATTTCAAGTAGTGGTCTATGGAATCGGGTTGTTCTTTTCGTTCAAAGAGTCTCAGCATGCCGGGCAGGCAGCGTATCTTCCATAGGTCTTCGTTTCCCTCTCCGTGGCAGGCAATGTTCCAGGCTTTGCGGTTGGATTTTTCAGCATCATCCAGCTTGTTCAGTTCAGCCTTTATGGTTGCCCTGATTTGCCAGGTGGTGAAAGCTACGAATGGGTCTTCGGTTCTGGCGGCATGTTCGGTGGCCATGTCGGTATACTTTTCGGCTTCGTCCAGCTGCCTGATATTGAAGTATAGGATGGACACATTGTTGCAGATGTGGGCTATCCAGCTTTCGTCCCCATATTGCAAGGCACTGTCCAGTGCTTTATTGTAATAGTAGAGTGTAGAGTCATTCATTTGGTGCTGACGGTAGAGGAGGCCCAAATCGTTGTATACGCTGATGTGCTTTTTCCGAAATCATTTATTCTGCGGCAGGTAGGGGAGCACAGTTTTTTTTTCATGGCAAAGGCTTCTTCTGTCTTTCCCACATAGATCAGTAGTGTGGCTTGTTCGTTCAGCAAGATGGGATACATGAAGGAGTGCTTTACGTTCCGGGTGGCAAAGGCGCTGTCGAAGCTACGTTGCGCTTCATCGTAGTGTCCTTCTTCCATGAGATTGGCTGCCCGGTTGTAGAAGTGTGCCAGCAGAGTGTCTGTCGGTATCTCTCCGGCGTGAAGCAGGATGGTGGTTAAAGAAAGGAGGAGTGATAATAGCTTAGTATGGCGTACCCTCATATCGGTATATTTTAGTGGAATTCAATCTGTGCTTAGTTGTTGCAAATATACGTCTTATTCATTTTGCTTTTTATCGGGGATGCTGAATTTTTTCTGTATGTGGCTGAAAAATCACCTTTTTCAGTGACAAGGAGTGAAAGGAAAAGTTTATTACTTTGCAAAAAATATTAAGCTTTGTCTGGGAATGATAAATGGCCAAAAGTATCTGTCCGGGTTTGAATGGCAGAGTCTTGTTGTCGTGAGATACGGACGGCATTCCTTATACTTTTGTTATTATGGATTTTCCTTAGAGGGATGGGGGATAAAACAAGATTTGTAACTTATGAAAATGTTTAAAATGATGGCTGCCTCCATGTTGGGTGTGGCGTTGTGCTTGGGATTCACTGCTTGCAGTGACGATGACGAACATGAGAATGGTGAGGGTGGCGAAAACACCGCCACTGTGGTCAATCCTTCGCAAGTGTTTACGGGAGGACTTCCGAAGTCGGTTTCGGGCATGGTTATTTCTCACAATGAAGAAGGGCTGGTGACGAACATTACAACTGAGGATGGGGATAAAGCCGTCTTTGAGTACTTTCCCGCTACTACAAAGGCAGATGTTGCAAAGGACCGAGCAAGAATCACCGTGACGGATGAAGAGGGCGATGTTACAGAACTGAACTTGCAGCTCAACAGCGATGGTTATGTGGAATTTTGCAACTCAATAGACCACGCTGGTACTCCCGATGCCGATGAGTTTACTTGGGAGATGGAATACGACACTGAAGGCCATCTGGTTGTAATGAAAGCTCTGAAAGCGATGGTGAAAATAACGAACATCACCTATAAGGATGGAGATGTGGTGAAGACTTCCACACGTTATGTAGCTAGTGGGGATCTCAATGGTGACGGAATTATCGACAGCAATGACGAGTGGGAGTATAGTGCTGCCATAGACTATACGACGGATAATATAACAGCTCCTATCGAGAATAAGGGCTGCCTGATGTTGTTTGATGAAATACTGGATGTGGATATGGACGAGATGATATATGCCTATTATGGAGGCATGCTTGGTAAGGCTACGAAACATCTGCCGCTTGTAGGGCATTATACATACAATGGCGAGGACTCTGTGTCCGATATGTATTTTACATGGACATTGAATTCCGACAGTTATCCTACGGAACTGGTTGTAAAAGACCAGTGGGATGAATACAGATGTACATTTACTTGGTAATTATAAAACATCTGTTTATTCTTGTGGAACAGGACATGAGCCTATAAAATGTAAGGGGTTGCCTTTTGCCGAGACAACCCCTTCTTATTTTATGTAGAATTTATTGTGACAGCAGATGTTGGTAACTTTCTGCTGTTTCAAGTTTATAATACTTTGAATTCATATCCCTCTTCCTTCAGGAAGTCAATGGCGCGCGGCAATGCGTACTGCAGGTTTCCGTTGCACCAGGATTTCAAGGAATCGTGGAAGGTGATGATGGAGCCGTTGCGGGCGTAGCGCATCACGTTGGCTAGCACTTGCGGACCGCGCAGCTTCTTGCTGTAGTCGCGGGTCACGAGGTCCCACATCACAATCTTGTAGGTTCGTTTCAGCGTGAGATACTGGTTGGCGAACATATGGCCGTGGGGAGGGCGGAACAAGAGAGGGTAGAGAACCTTCTCCACATTGCAATTGATGTCCCCACCCATTTCCATGAAAATCTTCGCCTGTTCGGTATTTCCCAGATAATTCTTGGCCGTGTATTCAAATCCACGGATATGGTTGAAGGTGTGGTTACCGATGCGGTGCCCACGCTCAACGACCATCCGGAATTCGTCCGGATGCTTCCGTATGTTGTCACCTACCATGAAGAAGGTGGCTTTGATGTTGTGCTTATCCAGCAGGTCGAGCACCCAGGGAGTTACTTCGGGGATAGGGCCATCGTCGAAAGTCAGATAAACGGCTTTTTCATTGGGGTCCATCCTCCAGACTGCACCGGGATATAGTTTGCGAAAAAACTCAGGAGGTTGTTCTATAAACACGTGATTAAGGATTAAGGGATTAGGGATTAAGGATTAGGGGTTAATGATTAAGGATTAGGGGTTAAGGATTAGTTATTAATGATTAGTGATGAACTGCACAGGCTAATCCCTAATCCTTTAATCCTTAATCCCTAATCCTTATTCTCACTCCTTCATTCTGTCCACATACATATTATACAGTTCTTCCACCTTCGGCTCGTAGATTTCGGCGAGCTTGGAGTTGTACTTCTTCATGGCCTTCACCTCGGCATCGAGTACAGCCCAGTGGTATTCAAACTCACGGGTAGAAATCATGAAGCGGTTGTCGTCCAGGCTCAGATACCAGGTCAGGTACTCTACAGCCTTGTCAGCAAGGGCTTTCATTATCTCGTCCGCCTTGGCGGTTTCGCCCAGTTGGTAGTAGGCTTCTGCCATCTGTACGGCACCGTTCTGCCAGTCGTAAGGCACGTTGTAGGCGGGAATCATCTTTTCGGCATAGTCCAGGGCGGCTTTTGCCTTGTCTTTCTTGCCCTCACGCATCAGCTGCTGCACGAGTTGGGAGAAGATGCGACGGTGAGAGTGACACATGCGCATGGCGTTCTCGTCGATATAGATGCCCGGCTTGTCGATGCCACCGAACTTGAACTTGTTCATCAGGTTGTCGTACATCTTTTCGGAGTCTATTGTCACGCCCGTCTTACTGGTGTCGAACGGAGTGAAACGATAGGCAAGACCTTCCTGAACGAAGTGGTTTTCCATATTCAGCTGGTTCTCCCTGCCTACGCTGACAGCGATATAGATGGGGCGTTCCCAGTTGGCCTCGCTCAGCATTTCGAGCATCATCAACTCGCTCTTGTAGAGGGCGCGTTTGCCTTTCAGCGAAATGTGCATGTAGTCGGGGATTGAGTCGCCCGGTATCATCATGCCGCTACGGCGCACGGCTTCCTTGTCTACCTTGATGACGATGCTGTCGGTAGGGATCACCTTCAAGTCTTGATTCTTGTTGCGCACCCAGTTCTTGAGGATATTCTTTAGCTCATACGGGTTGTCACCGAATTCTTTCTTTACATTGACCAGTGCTTCGGGATTACCGTCCAGTGCCTGCTTCTCGGCTTCGGCATAGAGCTGGTCGATGCTTTTCTTGTACTCAGGCTGGATGGGGACGTATTCGTTGGTGCCTTCTACGTACTCCATACGGTCCCAGGTGATGGGGAGAGAAGGACTGTCGTAGGCGGGGCGCTTCATCTGGTCGATGTACCAATCGGTCTGCAGGTACGAGAGGTTGCAGGTACGGGCGTCGGTACGGAAACCTTCGGTCTCCTGGTTGTACCAGAGGGGGAAGGTATCGTTGTCACCATTGGTATAGATAATCGGGTTGCCGCTTTCTTGCAGGGACATCAGGTAGTTCTGGCCGAAGTCGCGTGCCATGTAGCGGTCGCTGCGGTCGTGGTCGTCCCAAGTCTGGCTTGCCATCTGCACGGGGACAAAGAGGCAGGCTACGGAAACGATGGCGGCAGCAGGCAGTTCCTTCATCTTGGCATAGTCTTGAAGCAGACGGACGAGTCCTGCCACACCCATACCAATCCAGATGGCGAAGGCGTAGAACGAACCGGCGTAGGCATAGTCACGTTCGCGCGGTTGGCTCGGAGTCTGGTTCAGGTAGAGCACGATGGCAATACCGGTCATGAAGAAGAGGAAGAAGACCACCCAGAATTGCTGGATGCCTTTCTGCCCACGGTAGGCTTGCCATAGCAGGCCGATGATACCCAGCAGCAGGGGTAGGCAGTAGAATACGTTGTGTCCCTTGTTGTCTTTCAGTTCCTGAGGCAAGAGGCTCTGGTCGCCCACCAGCCAGTTGTCGATGAACGGGATACCGGTAATCCAGTTGCCGTGTTCAATTTCTCCGCTGCCTTGTATGTCGTTCTGGCGTCCGGCGAAGTTCCACATGAAGTAGCGCCAGTACATCCAGTTGAGCTGGTAGGAGAAGAAGAACTTGATGTTTTCCCACTGTGTGGGCATGTTTACCATAATCATGTTGCCGCATTTATCATAGGGCACATCGTAACCCTTGATGTCCTGCCAGGCATGGTATTGTTGTGTATGGGCACTGCTGTACATACGCGGGAACAGCATGTTCTGGGCGTATTCGTACTCAATGCGTCCGGGGATTTCGATGTACGAATCCTTTTCGTCGGGCGTAGCTTTCTCCTTGCGGATGAACTTCGTGCCGTTGTACTTGATGCGCGGTTCGCAGTAACCGTCTTTCACGTCCAGTGCCACTTGCGAGGAGAAGGCAGGGCCATAGAACAGCGGGCGTGTGCCATACTGCTCGCGTCCCAGGTATTCGCCCAGTGTGAAGATGTCTTCCGGAGAGTTCTGGTCCATCGGCGTGTTGGCGGTGGAGCGGATGACGATAAGTGCATACGAGGAATATCCGATGACAATCATCATGGTGCAGAGCAGCGAGGTGTTCAGCGTGCGTGCCGATACGCGGAATTTCTCTTTGACGGCTGCCTGCGTCTTCGGACGGAGGTAGAGCCACAATGCGGCAATGACAATGACACCGATAACTACCGAGCTGGTACCGTGTCCGTAGAACGGGATACCCAGCATGGCGATGGTGAGTATGAACGAGAGTGCCATACGTGCCTTGTTGCGTTCGGTATAGCTTTCGTAGATACCCCAGATGAGGCAGGCTGCCAACAGGATGATATATACGATGACACCCGTGTTGAAGGACATGCCCAGCGTGTTGACGAAGAGCAGTTCGAACCAGCCGCCCACTTTCACGATACCCGGCACGATGCCGTAGAGTACGGCTGCTACCAGTATGCCCGAAGCGAGCAATGCCAGCAGGGAGCCTCGGGCATTGGCGTTGGGTACTTTCTTGTAGTAGTATACCAGTACGATGGCGGGCAGGCAGAGCAGGTTCAGCAAGTGCACGCCGATACTCAGACCGGTCAGGTAGGCAATGAGAATCAGCCAGCGGTCACTGTGAGGCTCGTTGGCAACGTCCTCCCATTTCAGTATGAGCCAGAATACGACGGCAGTGAACAGTGAGGAGAAGGCATACACCTCGCCTTCCACAGCGCTGAACCAGAAGGTATCGCTGAACGTGTAGGCAAGTGCGCCCACCAGACCGCTACCCATGATGGTAACCATCTGGCCGCGTGTGATATTGTTTTCGTCTGTCACCACAAGTTTGCGTACCAGGTGCGTGATGCTCCAGAAAAGGAACAGGATACATGCGCCGCTCATCAGCGCGCTCATGTAGTTCACCATCTTGGCAACGGTGGAGGCATCGGAAGCAAATTGTGAGAATAGGTTGGCTACCAGCATGAAGAACGGTGCGCCGGGCGGGTGTCCTACTTCCAGCTTATAGCCGGTGGTGATGAACTCCGGGCAGTCCCAAAAGCTTGCAGTAGGTTCGATGGTCATGCAGTAGACCGTCGCTGCAATGAGGAAGGTAATCCAGCCTACAAGGTTGTTTACGGTTTTGTACTGTTTCATTCAGATGAAATTCGTTATTATTCAGTTTTGTTTTTTACAAGCTGTTTTGCCATCGCTTAGTCAACGTATTGGCATATATGGGCGCAAATATAATGATTTCGCTTCTAAATAGGTGACAATAAGCAGCATTATTAGGATAGGTTAAGGGATTTGCTGCATCTATAGATGCAGCACGGTGGAAGTATAGATGCAACGCGGTGGATATATAGATGCAACAATGATGATTCTATAGAGGGAATATCCGGCCGATAAAGGGATGCGGAAAGGAAGTATCCTCCTTGCTTGTCTAAATGAATCTTTCTGTTTATAACCGAAAATCTAGCCTTTTTCGCAAACTTTTTAGGTTATGAACGAAATGAATGGATATACTTAGGTAAGTACAATTCTCTGGACAAG
>ENA-OQCU01000559-OQCU01000559.1-human-gut-metagenome-genome-assembly--contig:-NODE-559-length-16400-cov-7.889264_pt1 | contig 16400 bp, 17 predicted proteins | sample MGYA00242504_ERZ504590 | MGnify/ENA primary metagenome ERZ504590 (study PRJEB26092, sample SAMD00036318) | human gut metagenome | host: Homo sapiens | study: EMG produced TPA metagenomics assembly of... | reverse complement strand
ACGGAACCCGCGGAGACGTCGACAAGACCGAGGCTATCTGGACCGCCATGGAAACCAGCCGCGCCGCCATGTGGCGAGAAAGAGCGCGCGCCACGCCACATGCGAAAGCCAACGCGGCCTGGAGGAATCCAGCTCAAAGGTCAGGGAGGCGTCGTTGAGCTGCAGCTTTTCCAGCGCGTCCTTCAAATCGGGGTACTTTGCGCCGTCGGCAGGGTAGATGCCGCAGAAGACCATGGGCTTGACCTGACGGTAGCCGGGCAGAGCCTCGGGGGTGGGGTTATTCGCCAGGGTGACGGTGTCGCCGACGCGGGTGTCCTGCACGGTCTTGATGCTGGCGGTCAGGTAGCCGACCTCACCGGCCTGCAGCTGGTCGCAGGGGGTCAGGCTGGTAGCGCCCATGTGGCCCACTTCCACCAGCGTGAACTGTGCGCCGGTGGCCATCAGGCGGATGGTGTCGCCGGGCTTGACCGTGCCTTCAAAGACGCGGATATAGACGATGACGCCCTTGTAGCTGTCGTAGATGCTGTCAAAGATGAGGGCCTTGAGGGGGCGTCCGGGTCGCCGGTGGGGGCGGGGATGTCGCTGACCACACGCTCCAGCACCTGATCGATGTTCAGGCCGGTCTTGGCCGAGACGCGGGGCGCGTCGAGGCAGGGCAGGCCGATGACGTCCTCCACTTCCTGTGCCACCTCATCCGGATGGGCGGAAGGCAGGTCGATCTTGTTCAGGATAGGCACCAGCTCGAGGTCGTGTTCCAGCGCCATATAGGTATTGGCGAGGGTCTGGGCCTCCACGCCCTGGGTGGCGTCCACCACGAGGATAGCGCCTTCACAGGCGGCGAGGCTGCGGCTGACTTCGTAAGCGAAGTCCACGTGGCCCGGGGTGTCGATGAGGTTGAACTCGTACACCTTGCCGTCCTTGGCGGTGTAGTTCATGGTGACGGCGCGGGCCTTGATGGTGATGCCGCGTTCCCGCTCGATGTCCATGTTGTCGAGGATCTGGTCCTCCATCGTCCGCTCGTCCACGCTCTTGGTCAGCTCGAGGATGCGGTCGGAGAGGGTGGATTTGCCGTGGTCGATGTGCGCGATGATGCAGAAGTTGCGGATGTTGTCTCTTGCCATGTAGTTCCTCCGAAATTTATAGGATCCAGTCCTCGACGGCTTTGATGCCGCCGTTTTCCAGGTAAACGCGGGGTACCCGGCGGGAAACGCCGCAGAGCACCTCGTAAGAAATGGTATCGGTCTTGTGGGCGATGGTCTCGGCGCTGTCGCTCACTTCGCCGCCCCACAGGATGGCTTCGTCCCCTTCCTGCACGTCAGGCAGAGCCGAGACATCCACCATCATCTGGTCCATGCAGACCCGGCCCAGAACGGGGCAGGGCATACCCTTTATCTCCACGATGCCCTTGCCGCAGCTCAAAAGGCGGGGGTAGCCGTCGGCGTAACCGGCACAGAGGGTGGCGACCCTGGTGGGCTTTTCCGCGGTGAAGCGGCGTCCGTAACTGGCCGACTGGCCCGGCTCCATCTCCTTGACCATGCTGACGATGGTCTTGAGCTTCATCACCGGGCGGAAGATGCCGAAGCGGACTTCATCGCTGGGGTCGAAGCCGTAGAGGATGATGCCGGGGCGTGCCATGCAGTGGGTGCGGGGCAGTCCGGCGGGCCAGTCGGGGTGGAGCATCACCCCGGCGGAGTTGTCGCAGTGGACGACGGCAGGCTCAAAACCGGCCTCGGCAAGGCCCTGACAGGCCCGGACGAAGAGCTCGTGCTGCTGGCTGGTATAAGCCACGCTGTCGGCGCTGTCGTCGTCAGCCACAGCGAAGTGCTGGAACAGGCCGGTCACGTCCAGACCCGGCAGGCGGCAGGCATCCAACATCCCGGCCAGCGCCGCGTCAAAGTCGGTGCGGAGCGCAAAACCGATGCGGCCCATGCCGGTGTCGGCCTTGAGGTGGACTTTGACTTTTCCGCCGGCAGTGCAGGCGGCCTCGCTGAGGGCCTTGGCCTGGGGCAGGGAGTAGCAGGCGGCGGTGATGTCCTCCTGGATGAGGACGGGTACACGGCCCGGCTCCACATGGCCCAGAATGAGGATGGGCAGCGTCAGCCCGGCTTTGCGCAGTTGACGGGCTTCCGCCAGACAGCTCACAGCCAGCCATGCGGCCCCCTCTTCGGCAAAGACCTTGGCACACTCTACGGCACCGTGGCCGTAGCTGTCGGCTTTGACGACAGCGCACAGGGGCATCTCCCCAGCCCGGGCCTTCACGGCGCGGAAGTTGTGGCGCAGGGCGTCAAGGTCTATCTCGGCCCAGACGTGTTTTTCAAATGCGGGCATCTGCATGGGCTGTGTCCTCCTTTTTTGATGTACGGGCCGGGTGCAAAGGACGCCAGCCGTCGATGCCGCTCTCCTGCAGAGCGTGAAGGGTCTTCTGCCGGAAAGTCCGGTCGGTGCGGCACCGCTCTCGGACAAAGTTTTTCGTGTCCTCCCGGGTGGTCACGCCGTCGGCAGGGCAGCGGCTCTTGACGATGGGAAAGCCTTCTTCCTTCACTGCACAGCGCACCTCCTGCTCTGTGGCGAGCAGGAGAGGCCGGATGAGGGTCAGCCCCCGGTCGGGCAGCTCTGTCACCGGCGAGAAACAGCCGATGCGGCCCTCCCGCCAGAGGTTCATGTAAAACGTCTCGATGGCGTCGTCCAGATGATGCCCCAGCGCCACCTTGTTGCAGTCCAGCTCTTCGGCAGCGGCGTGGAGCGCGCCCCGGCGCATCTTGGCGCAGAGGGAGCAGGGATTCTTCTCGTTCCGGTAGTCGAAGACGATGGGGCCGATGAGGGTGCGGCGCACCTCGTAAGGCACTCCGTACTGCCGGAACAGCTCCTTCAGAGCAGAGTAGTCCACCGGCTTGCCGCCAAACTGGGGGTCGAGGGTGACGGCCACGACTTCGAACGGAAAGCCGAGGTACTGCCGCAGCCGCGCGAGACCGATGGTCAAAGCTACGCTGTCCTTGCCGCCCGAAACGCCCACCAGAACGCGGTCGCCGGGGGCCAGCATCTCGTACTGCTGGACGGCTTTGCGCATCAGGCCGCAGAGCCGCTGCATCGCTTTCGTGTCGCTCATGACAGGCTCACGCTCTCCACGAGGTTGACGATGTCGCTGATGGAGGCCAGCTTGGTCAGGCCGGAGACATAGATGACGTCGCCGTTGTCGTACTCGATGGTGGCCAGCACGGCGTAGTAAGCCTGAATATCACAGCGCACGGCGGTGACGGCGGCACCGTCGATGTTCAGATTGACTTTTCGGGGGGCTGATGACGCCGTAAGCCTGCTTGAGCTCTTTTTCAGACTGGCCGATGAAGTCCTCATAGGTGTCTTTCGTGCCTTTCTGGAAGAGCACGACCTGATAGTTGGCGTCGTCGCTGCTCTGGGCAGAGGCCAGTTCCAGCGCACGGCCAAGGGTGGCGTCCTCGGTCATCTCACAGACCGGCCAGACGGCGGATTCGTAGTAGACGGAGATGCCGTTCTCGGCGGTGTAGCGGGTGTCGGGCGAAGCGGGGGTGCGGCGGTTGACCACGAGGGTCAGTACAAAATAGGCCAGTGCGCCCAGCAGGACGATGATGCCCATGGCCAGCAGCAGGCGGGAAGAGCGCTGCTGCGCGGTGTCGCGCTGGTGGATGTCTTTCGGCATGAAGGAATGTCCTCCTTATAAATGTAAGGCTCAGCCCCGGGGGTGGGGCTGCATCTTTATTAGTATAACATACTCGGGGCTGAAATTGTAGCGCTCTGCCGCAAAAACAGAAACGAAAATGCGATTTCAGAAAACGAGAGATTTCAAGAGAAAACAAGAGAAAACAAGAGATTCAAAAAACTGAGCCGAAAAAATCGAAAAATGATGTTGACAGGGGCGTTCTTGTGATGTATACTGACACTCGCGCCCCAAAAGGTGCATTGAACCGTTGAAACACTTATCAGGAGGAAATAGATATGAGCACTACTCTCGTCAAGCCCGCTGAAGTCGAGCGCAAGTGGTATCTGCTCGACGCTGCCGGCAAGAGCCTGGGCCACGTCGCTGCTGAGGCTGCTGTTCTGCTGCGCGGCAAGCAGAAGGTCGATTATACCCCCAATGTTGACTGCGGCGATTTCGTCGTCGTCATCAACTGCGACAAGGCTGTTCTGACCGGCAAGAAGGCCGAGCAGAAGTTCCACATCACCCACAGCAAGTTCATCGGCGGCCTGAAGAAGATCCAGTACAGCAAGCTGATGGCTGAGAACAGCGACCTGGCTATGACCTACGCTGTCAAGGGCATGATCCCTTCCAACACCATCGGTGCTAAGGCTCTGACCCGCCTGCACTGCTACCAGGGTGCCGAGCACGCTCACGCAGCTCAGAAGCCCGAGAAGATCGAGTTCTAAGAAGGAGGCAATCGAACATGTACGAAACCAAACCTTATTTCTACGGCACTGGTCGTCGTAAGGATTCCGTTGCCCGCGTGCGCGTCTACCAGGGCACTGGCAAGGTCACCATCAACGACCGTGACATCGACAACTACTTCGGTCTGGAGACCCTGAAGCTGATCGTCCGCTCTCCGCTGGTCCTGCTGGGCCTCGAGGGCAAGTATGACGTCGTCGTCCGCGTTTCCGGCGGCGGTGTTTCCGGTCAGGCTGGCGCTATCCGCCACGGCCTGAGCCGCGCCCTGCTGCAGCAGAGCGATGAGAACCGCACTGCTCTGAAGAAGGCTGGCTTCCTGACCCGCGATCCTCGTATGAAGGAGCGCAAGAAGTACGGTCTGAAGGCTGCACGTCGTGCTCCCCAGTTCAGCAAGCGCTGATTTTACCGTATTACGGCTTTTACGGCTCTGCTTCGGCAGAGCCGTTTTTGTTTAACAGAAGTTTCCCGGCGAACCGGGGAGCACGACTGCGCATATCCGGCGGTTGCCCCGGAGGGGCGAGCCGGATGCGCATTTCGAATAATTGCTCAAGCATCGCGTGGGCGGCGGAGCCGCCCCAGCGATGCTCCCCAGTTCAGCAAGTGCAACAGCGACGACTGTAGCGGAGCTGACCGCTGCCAGTGGCAGATGAAGGGAAGCGAAGCTAGGGCAGTGTTCTGCTTTTTTCAAGCCCTTGCAAAGAGGGCTCGAAAAAGCAGCAAACACAACTCGAGAGCCAGCGGCGGAAACAGGGAGGAGCTGTTGGGGCCGCGGCCAGCAGGATATGAGGCCCGCCCAAGGGCCGAAATAGACGCTGGGAGCCGCAACCCGGGGAAGTTGGCCGTACGATGCCGCTTCAGTAGGGCGATTATGTCCTAAGCATAAACTTTTATCCAGACAGCTTGACTTTTCCCCCCATCGGCATATAATAAAGATAGCCAAAGGAAGCTGGCTGGAGAGCTCATATTGCTCACAAAAAACCGAACCCCCTCGGAGAGGCCACTCCGAGGGGGTTCTTTTGGGCTTACTTGCCCTTGCGGTAACTGTCAAGCCACTTGCAGATGTAGTACGAGACTACATTTGCTCCGACAGTTACGAGGAAGCTGTTGAACAGAGAACTCATGTTGCTCACCTCCTCCCTGTTGCCAGAGTAGAGAAGGGCAGCGAGATAAGTATAACACAGGATGAGGGTAGAAGCAAACTTTGTTGAGAGTGGTCGGAGAACAGAAAACTGAGCTTCCTTCATCTCCCTCTTGACAAAAACTGCAAAAGAGACTATTATACTAAGCAGACAGACAATGGAGCCTGGGGTGTGTTCGCCCTAGGCTTTTTTCTTTGGAATGTCTTGGGAAATGCATCGCTGCGGGCCGATAGAGGGGGTCCGCAGCGGAAAATTGGGATGCGGGCTGCGGCAGAATGGTGTCTGCCGGGCCGCAAAAGAGAAAAAGGAGAAGGAATCATGAACGAGAATGTTGACGGTATGATGATTCGTCTGGTCGGCCTTGCACTGGCTGTCCTGTTGATGGCTGGCATGACCATCTACACGGACCTTTTCAAAAAGACATCCGACATGGATGCCCACGCCGCTGTCATCAGTGTGCAGGACGGCCATGTGGCCGCAGAGGATGTTCAGTGGAACGCCTGAGATAAACTTTTCTTCAAACACAACACAGCGCCCCGGAGCAGACTGCTCCGGGGCGCTGTGTTCGTTTATGCGTTTATCGTTTCTGCTGCTTCAGGCGGGTCATGAAGTCGTCGGCCTCGATGGCCTCAGGGGTGAAGCTGTTGTTGTTCCACCAGCTGGCGAGGGCGGCGGCAACGGTCAGGCCGCTGGAAATGAGCTGTTCCAGCTGGGCGCTCTCGATGGGCAGCATGGGCTTGCCCACGGCGCTGAGCACCTGATTGGTCAGGGCCAGCGCCAGCGCAGCGGTGCGGGCCAGGGTGGATGCGGAAATTTTGGGATGGGTCATAGTCAGTACCTCTCTTTCTGTTTCAGGATATGTGTTCGGTGTGGTTCAGGTCTCCTGCAGCACGACGGTGCCGGAGAAGATGAGGGTGGTGTCGTCGCCATAATAGGCGCTGCCGTGGGCGATGTCGATGCAGTCGTTTGCTGCGACCCAGGAGGGCTGGACAGAGGGCGGGTAGAAGTTGTTGGAGGCGGCGAAATAGAGCTGGTATTCGACGCCCTTTTCCAGCGCGATGCTGCCCATGTCCAGCACCACGTCGTTGTAGCCGCGGACAATGTCGATGAACTTGTCTGCCAGGGCGGTCGTGGAGCCGTACTTGCGCAGGACGGTGCGCATCGTACCCGGCACATAGCCCTTGACGCGGAACTCCAGCGAGCGGAGCAGCAGGCCCGCTTTCTTGGCCGTCAGCGGCATGAAGAATTCGTACTTGGCGGGATAAGTGTCCCACGCGGGGATGTCGCCGCTGTCGGTGTGGGCCGTCTCGATGCGGTAGACGGCGGGCGTCACCGTGACGGTGCAGCTGTCGCTCTTGCTGTCGGAGGTGGCAGTGACGACGGCAGAACCCTTCTTGAGGGCAGTGACGCGGCCCGCATCCACCGAGACGATGTCCGTCGGCGAAACGCTCCACAATACCGTCTGGTCGGTGGCATCCGGGGGCGCGACGGAGGCGCTGAGGTCGGCAGTGCTGCCCCGGCTCAGCTCCAGCGTGTGCTGGCTCAGAGTCACCTTCTCCACCGGGATGATGTCCGGGTCGGGCAGGGGAGTGGGCGGCGTGGTGTCCCACAGTTTTTTAAGGGCTTCGAGGTCATCGTTGGCGCTGCTGTCGGTGTAGCTGGCAGAACTCAGCAGCTTGAGCAGAAGAGCTTTTTCTTCGCTGCCCAGCCCGCTGAGGCTGTCGGTGCTGATGGTGTCGGCGGTCAGTGCGCCGGTGGAGGCATCGACCTTCACCACCCGCACCAGCTGGCCGACTTTCGGTGAGACAGGGCGGGGCAATGCCCAGACGTCCAGTGCGTTCAGCCGGACGGTACCGCCTTTGCCGTTGACGCTCAGCACAGCGCCCTCCGAGGGGGCATAGGCGGCGGCACGGTCAGCAGCGGCTTCGGCCTGCTCGGCATAGCCGGCAGCCAGGGTGGCGCTGGCGGCGGTCTGCTGGGCAGAGGAAGCGGCCTCGCTGGCGCTCTGTTTGGCGTTCGCCTCGCCGGAGGCGGCGCGTTTGGCGGCCTCTGCGGCGGCGTTGGCGCTGGCCATCACCCGGGCGATGAACTGCTCGTAGACCGAGGGGGTCAGCTCTTCGCCCGCGCCCTCGGTGGGGAGGATGCCGTGGACGTCGTACTGGCCGGGCCGGGTGTAGGCGGTGTAGCCATTGCCGTTGGCAGCGGCCAGCATCCACTCACCGCTGGCCCAGCCGGTAAAACTCCGGCCCACGCTGACGCAGCCTGTTTCGTCCAGCGCCAGCGGCTCGGCCAGCGTGCCGTCCGTGTGCCGGATGTGGAGGGTGACGACACACCCGTTCCACTGCTCCGGCAGGCTGAATTCCAGCCGGTCCACACCCTCGGCTTTCTGTGCGCCCAGATGCAGCCGGTGGGGCTGGGCGAGGAATTCCGTGCCGCCGAAGTCCCGGGCTGTGATGTTGATCTGCATGGTAAAAACTCCTTTCGTTTGGTTTTGCGTTTGCCTCTGGCCCGATTGTAGCGCAGAACGGCAGTGGGCGGAAGTACATACTTTTTTATTGAGAATTTGGCGGGTTAGGCATTTTGCCAAACGGACTTTTTCGGAGAGAAATGGACCCCTGTTTTTCTCTTGAAAACTGTCCGAAAACAGTCCGTGATTTGTGTCGAAAATGAGCCTGTTATGGCCGGTTTGACGCCGCAAAGCGGGCTGGAGATACTGCAAAAAACACCCCGGAAATGCCAACTTAAATGTTAAAAATATATGAACAAGTATGACTTTATTTTTGCGAAAAAATCGGAGAGAAATCATTGAATTTCATGAAATCGAGAGTAAACTATGTACAGAATGCACAAAAACTATGTGAAGGAATTGACGAGCGCCTGACCTTCGATTTGACAAAACGGCCTCAGTCTGCTAAAATAACGTCCGCTCAACACACGTTGCAGCGCATAAAATTCATCACGGTGAAGTGAAAAGCCGCTTTTGCGGCACCCGCTGTGCGGGGCATTTACGCACAGTCTGACGGGCCTTGAGATACAGACCCGCTGTCCATTCCAAAATCTGAAAAGAGAGGAGTTGTCTCGTATCGCTTCCGTCAAATTTAAGAAAGCATTGCCCGGCTGCACCCGTGCAGCCTCATCCCGTGTGCTGGCGTTCTGCGTCATGGCTGCGTGTCTCGTGTTCACGCTGGCTGTGACCGCCGCGAATCTGCGGCTGACCTACGTCACAGACTCCCACGGTGCGCGGCAGGTGGTCCTCACTTCCGAGAGCGACCCTGCCCGCGTTATGAGCCTTTCCGGCATCGAGGCCGAGGAGGGAGACGAAGTCTATTACACTGCCTTTGCCGGCAGTCTGGCATCCCTGAACATCGAGCGCGCCTTCAGTGTCACTATTGAGGCTGACGGCCAGGAGTACCCCGTCAAGATGGTGGTGGGCACTGTCGCCGATGCTCTGGAACGTGCCGGCATCACTCTGGAGGGGGACGACTACACCGAGCCCGCCCTCAGCGCGATGGTCACGGCTGGCAGCAAGATCGAAGTCCACCGCGTCGAGTATCAGGACAAGGTGGAGACGCAGGCTGTCCCCTACGACACGGAGTACGTCTACACCAGCCTCTACTTCCGCAACACCAACCGTGCCACAACCCTGCAGCATGGCTCTGAGGGCCAGCAGACCGTCACCACCCGGGAGCGCTGGGTGGACGGCGAACTGGAAAACAGCGTCGTCACCGATGTGACCACCACCGTGGAGCCTACCGACCATGTGGTCAAGACCTATGGCGCCGGTGCGCCCGTCTCGCCTCTGACCGGCCCGGACGGCACCACCAACGCCCCCGCCAGCTACAGCAAGGTCCTTACCGGCAAGGCCACCGGCTATTATTCCAAGTCGGGCAAGGGCTCTTCCGGTCTGGGTCTGGGTTACGGCACCGTGGCCGTTGACCCCGATGTCATCCCCTACGGAACCCTGCTGTATATCACCTCCACCGACGGCAGCTTCGTCTATGGCTACGCGGTAGCCACCGACACCGGCATCGCCGTGCAGGATGGCCGCATCCTCGTGGACCTGTTCTATGAGACCTATGCGGAGTCTGTCATCAACGGTGCCATCAACGTCAACGTCTACGTCGTGGGCTGATGCGCCTTTGAAAAACTGAAGTAAAATAGTGGAAAAACATCCGCTCTGATTTTTTGCCAAATGTGCAAAATTCGGGGCGGATGTTTCTTTTTTGCCTTTATTCTGTTAAGTCTGCTGATATTTCTTGTCTAAAATTAGGGATGTTGTATATATAAGAAAAATATCGACGAAAAGATTATGGTATATTCTACAAGAAAACTCTTGAAAAATCCGACGAAATTCTTTAATATAAGAGAGTAAAAGGCACAGGACTGCCCATGCGGCCTGTGCGGGGAGGAGCTGTTTATGAAACCGACTGAGGAAAAGACCCGCAGCAATCCATCGGACCTTCCGGTGTATTTGTTCAAGCAGGGCAATAACTGTGAAGCGTACCGCTATTTTGGCGCACACATCGAGCAGCGGGCCGGGGAGACAGGCGTGGTGTTCCGCGTCTGGGCACCGCACGCGACGGCCATCAGCGTAGTAGGCGATTTCAATAGCTGGAAACCGGGCAGCCACCCGATGCGCAAGGTGGACAATGACTCCGTGTGGGAGCTGTTCATCCCGGGCATGAAGGAATACGACGTTTACAAATATTGCGTGACCACCCGGGCGGGCGACCTTGTCTACAAGGCTGACCCCTATGCGTTCCACGCAGAGACCCGCCCCTCGAACGGCAGCAAGGTCTACGATCTGAACGGCTTTGTCTGGCACGACGAGGCGTGGCAGAACGCCCAGAAGAAGGCCGATGTCATCAACGGCCCCATGAACATCTACGAGATGCACGCCGGCAGCTGGAAGCAGAAAGAGGGCGGTCTGCCCTACAATTACTCCGAGCTGGCCGACGAGCTCATCCCGTACATCACCGAGATGGGCTACACCCACGTGGAGCTGCTGCCCGTCATGGAGTACCCCTTCGATGGCAGCTGGGGCTATCAGGTGACGGGCTATTTCGCCCCCACCAGCCGCTACGGCACCCCGAAGGACCTGATGGCTTTCGTGGACAAGATGCATGAGGCGGGCATCGGCGTCATCATGGACTGGGTGCCGGCTCACTTCCCGAAAGACCAGTTCGGCCTGTACAACTTCGATGGCGAAGCCTGCTACGAAGACCCGAACCCCAAGCGCGGCGAGCACAAAGAGTGGGGCACCATGGTGTTCGACTTTGGCCGCAGCGAGGTGCAGAGCTTCCTGATCTCCAGCGCGCTCTACTGGCTGGAGCAGTACCACATCGACGGCCTGCGTGTGGACGCTGTGGCTTCCATGCTCTATCTGGACTACAACCGTAAGCAGGGCGAGTGGGAGCCCAACAAGGACGGCGGCAAGGAGAACCTTGAGGCTGTGGCATTCCTGCGCAAGCTCAACGATACGATTCTGGGCCGCCACCCCCACAAGTACATGATCGCAGAGGAGTCCACCGCCTGGCCAATGGTCACCAAGCCCGCTTCCGACGGCGGCCTGGGCTTCAATTTCAAGTGGAACATGGGCTGGATGAACGATATGCTCAGCTACATGAAGACCGACCCGCTCTTCCGTTCGGGCAACCACAACAAGGTCACGTTCAGCTTCTTCTACGCCTTCAGCGAGAACTTCGTGCTGCCCATCAGCCACGACGAAGTCGTCCACGGCAAGGGCAGCCTCATCAACAAGATGCCCGGTGACTATGAGGCCAAGTTTGCAAACCTGCGCACCTTCTTTGGCTACATGATGGCTCACCCCGGCAAGAAGCTGCTGTTCATGGGTCAGGAGTTCGGCCAGTTCACCGAGTGGAACGAGACCAAGTCTCTGGACTGGATGCTGCTGGGCTACGACAAGCACACCGAGCTGCAGACCTACGTCAAGACCCTGAACAAGTTCTACAAGGACCATCCCGCCTTCTGGCAGATCGACTACAGCTGGGAGGGCTTCCAGTGGATCGTCCCCGACGACTCCCGTCAGAGCGTCGTGGCCTTCCTGCGCAAGGATGCAAACGGCAAGCAGATCCTCGTGGTCTGCAACTTCAACCCCGTCCTGCGCGAGGGCTACGCCCTGGGCGCACCGAACTCCGGCACCTACAAGGAGATCCTGAACAGCGACGACGAGGCGTTCGGCGGTGCCGGCACGGTCCACAACAAGGCTGTCCGCTCCAAGAAGAAGCCGCTCCACGGCTTCGAGCAGAGCATCACCATCACGCTGCCTCCCATGAGCGTGCTTTATTTCGAGGTGCCTGCAAAGCGCACCCGCAAGACCGCCGAGGAGAAGGCCGCGGAAAAGGCTGCACCCAAGAAGGCTTCCAGGACCGCAAAGGCCAAAAAGGCTGAGGAAAAGGCACCTGCAAAGCGCGGCCGCAAACCCAAGGCAGAAGCTGCACCTGCGGGGGAAAAAGCCCCCGCAAAGCGCGGACGCAAACCGAAGGCAGAAGCCGCACCTGCGGAAGAAAAGGCTCCTGCAAAACGGGGCCGTAAGCCCAAGGCAGAAAAGGCAGCGGAGCCGGCTGAAAAGCCCGCCCGCAAGCCCTGCGCCAAGAAGGCGGACAAGGCCGAAAAATAAGGCCGGGCCGAATCAACATTGTTGAACCATTTCCACCAAATATCAGGAAATGTTAAAGGGGAGAATAAAGCTATGGCAAAAGAAATCGTGGCAATGATCCTTGCCGGCGGACGTGGCTCGCGTTTGTACGCGCTGACACAGAAAACGGCAAAACCGGCGGTGTCCTTTGGCGGCAAATACCGTATCGTGGACTTCCCGCTGTCCAACTGCGTCAACTCCAACATCGATACCGTTGGCATCGCAACGCAGTATCAGCCCCAGAAGCTGAATGAGTACATCGGCAACGGCCAGCCCTGGGACCTGGACCGTCTGTACGGCGGCGTCCATACCCTGCCTCCTTATGAGCAGGCAAAGGGTACCGACTGGTACAAAGGCACTGCAAACGCCATCTACCAGAACATCAGCTTCATCGACAGCTATGACCCGGAGTACGTCATCATCCTGTCCGGCGACCAGATCTGCAAGCAGGATTACGCCGACTTCCTCCGCTTCCACAAGGAGAAGGGCGCAGAGTTCTCTGTGGCCGTCATGGAAGTTGACTGGAAGGAAGCTTCCCGTTTCGGCCTGATGGTCGCAGACGAGGACGACAGGATCACCGAATTCCAGGAGAAGCCCCCTGTGCCGAAGTCCAATCTGGCTTCCATGGGCATCTACATCTTCAACTGGGATATCCTCAAGAAGTATCTGGAAGAGGACGAGGCAGACCCCAACTCCAAGAACGACTTCGGCATGAACATCATCCCCGCGCTGCTGCGCGACGGCCGCAAGATGTATGCTTACCACTTCAACGGCTACTGGCGTGACGTGGGTACCATCGACAGCCTGTGGGAAGCCAACATGGAGGTCCTGGACCCCGAGAACTCCGGCATCGACATCTTCGACGAGAAGTGGAAGATCTACAGCCGCAACCCCGTGCTGCCCGCCCAGAAGATCGGCCCCCGCGCTGTGGTGCAGGATTCGCTGGTCACTGAGGGCTGCCAGATCTACGGCTGCGTCAAGCACTCTGTGCTGAGCGCAGGTGTCGTCGTGGAAGAGGGCGCAACGGTCGAGGATGCCGTCCTGATGGATGGCGTCGTGGTCAAGGCAGGCGCAGTGGTCAAGCGCTGCATCCTCGCTGAGAACGTCGTGGTGGGCGCAGGTGCCAAGATCGGCGGCGACGGCCCCATCGCACATGTCGGCACCGGTCTGACCATCGGCGCAGGCGCTACCGTCAAAGAGGGCGCCAAAGTATTTGATTCCGTCAAGGAGGGCGAGGAAGTATGCTGAGCCAGAACAACAATGCGTTGGGCATCATTTTCCCCAACAGCTATGATAACACCGTGCCTGAGCTGGTGACCGAGCGCGCAATGGCCTCGATCCCCTTCGCAGGCCGCTACCGCATGGTGGACTTTGTCCTGTCCAGCATGGCCAACTGCGGCATCTCCAACGTGTCTGTCGTGGTGCGCAAGAACTACCACTCCCTGATGGATCATCTGGGCACCGGCCGTGAGTGGGATATGGCCCGCCGTCACGGCGGTCTGAACATCGTCCCTCCCTTTGCTGAGAAGGGCGTGCGCATCTACTCCGGCCGCGTCGAGGCTCTTGGCTCCATCCTGAGCTTCCTCGAGAACCAGAAGGAGCGCTATGTGGTCATGAGCGATGCCAACATCGCCATCAACTATGACTTCAACGCCCTGCTGGCTGCCCATCAGGCCAGCGGTGCAGACGTCACCGTGGCCTACCAGAAGACCGAGATCCCCGAGGGCCGCAAGAACGACAACTACACCCTGACCGTCGATGCCGATGGCCGTGTGACCGAGCTGCTGTTCAACGATTACCGCCCCGGCAAGCAGAACCTCGATCTGGACATCTATGTCATGGAGCGCCAGACCCTCATCAAGCTGGTCAAGGACGCTACCGCCCGCGGCCTCATCTACTTCGAGCGCGACATCCTGGCTCACAACGTCAACATCCTGAACATCCATGCTCTGGAGTACACCGGCTATGTGGCTCATGTCTGCGACATGAAGAGCTACTTCGACGAGAACCTGAAGCTCATTGATGAGAAGAATCTGAACGCCCTCTTCCCCAAGAAGAACCCCGTTTACACCAAGATCCGCGACGACAACCCCACCCGTTACGTCACCGGTTCCAGCGTCAGCAACTCTCTGCTGGCTGACGGCTGCGTCATCGAAGGCACCGTGGAGAACTGCGTGCTGTTCCGCGGCGTCAAGGTCAAGAAGGGTGCCGTCGTCAAGAACTGCGTCCTGATGCAGGACACTGTGGTGGAGCCTGGCGCTGAGCTGGACTGCGTCGTGACGGACAAGAACGTCCGCATCACCGCAGACAAGAAGCTGAGCGGCACCAAGAGCTTCCCTGTTTACGTTCAGAAGAACCACATCGTCTGAACCGTTTGAGAATCTCCCATAGGGGCGGCTCCCTCCCCGGTAGCCCCTCTTAAAGAGGGGCGGGGGTACTGTGTGTACCCCCGCCCGCTCTTTTTGCCGCAGCGGGAGGAGAGATGAATCCGTTTTATCAGGAAGGAGCGAATCTTATGAAGATCCTGTATGCTGCTTCGGAAGCAACCCCCTTTGCAAAATCCGGCGGTCTGGCCGATGTGGCCGGCTCCCTGCCCAAAGCGCTGGTCAAGGACGGCGTGGATGCCCGCGTCATCATGCCGCTGTATGGCGACCTGAAGTTCCGCGATAAGCTGGAATACGTTACCAACTACTCGGTCCCTGTGGGCTGGCGCAGCCAGTACTGCGGCCTGTTCAAGGCTGAGGTCAATGGTGTGACCTACTACTTCCTCGACAACGAGTATTACTTCAAGCGCCGCGGCCTCTACGGCTTCTACGACGACGGCGAGCGCTTCGCCTTCTTCTCCCGCGCCGTGCTGGAGACCCTGTTCTACATCGACTTCACCCCCGACATCATCAACTGCAACGACTGGCAGACCGCTCTGGTGCCGGTGTACCTGAACCTGTACTATCGTCATCTGGACAAGTTCAACCGCATCAAGGCCATCTTCACCATCCACAACATCGCCTATCAGGGCAAGTACGGCACCGAAATTCTGGAAGACACCTGCGGCATCGGCCGCCGTGACCAGCATATCGTGGAGTACGATGGCTGCGCCAACTTCATGAAGGGTGCCATCGAGACGGCAGACAAGATCACCACCGTCAGCCCCACCTACGCACAGGAGATCCTCGACCCGTGGTTCAGCTACGGTCTGGACGCTCTGCTGCGCGAGAAGCAGTACAAGCTCTGCGGCATCCTGAACGGTATCGACATGGACGCCAACAACCCTGCCACCGACCCCCACATCGCCTTCAACTACGATGTCAACAACTTCGAAGAGGGCAAGGCAAAGTGCAAGGAGGCTCTGCAGGATAAGTTCGGCCTCAACAAGGACGGCAGCCCCGTCTTTGCAATGGTCAGCCGCATGGTCGGCATGAAGGGCTTCGATCTCGTCCAGAGCGTGGCCGACGGCCTCGTGGACCGCGGCATCGAGCTGGTCATCCTGGGCAGCGGCGAGAGCCAGTACGAGAACTTCTTCTCCGACCTGTGCGGCCGTCATCCGGGCCGCGTAGGCACCTACATCGGCTTCGAGCCTACCCTGTCGCAGGAGATCTATGCCGGCGCAGATGCCTTCATCATGCCGTCCAAGAGCGAGCCCTGCGGTCTGGCCCAGATGGTCGCCTGCCGTTACGGCACGCCTCCCATCATCCGCGAGACCGGCGGTCTGCGCGACTCCATCCACGACTGCACCCTCGGCGAGGGCAACGGCTTCACCTTCGCGGGCTACAGCGCCCACGAGCTGTACGATGCCTGCTGCCGCGCACAGGACCGCTACTACAGCAAGGAAGACTGGCACAACCTTATCAAGTACGACATGGAGTGCGACTTCAGCTGGGATGTCTCTGCCAAGAGCTATGAGGGCCTCTACAATGAGACCGCAAACCTCTGGTAAGCCGAAAAATTAAAATTCTTTTTCACCCCGCCGGGTTCGGTCACACGAGCCCGGCGGGGCCTTTTTGCGTGGGGGAACTCCCTCCGTCATCGCTGCACGATGCCACCTCCCTCTAGGAGGGAGGCTTCAAGGCCCCCTCTCCGAGGGGACTGGCTGCGAAGCAGACTGGGGGAGTTTGCCCGCCGGGGCTTTTTGTGCCTTTCAGCAAAATCGTCCCAAAAGGAAACGCTTTTTCTTTCTCAAACGGGGCAGAAT
>ENA-OQCU01000558-OQCU01000558.1-human-gut-metagenome-genome-assembly--contig:-NODE-558-length-16407-cov-4.214742_pt1 | contig 16407 bp, 10 predicted proteins | sample MGYA00242504_ERZ504590 | MGnify/ENA primary metagenome ERZ504590 (study PRJEB26092, sample SAMD00036318) | human gut metagenome | host: Homo sapiens | study: EMG produced TPA metagenomics assembly of... | reverse complement strand
CTCCGCCTCAATGGCAGATACTTCTACTTTTAGTTTTGCTTATTAGCCACAATTCTTCACTATTGTCAGTCCCAAAACCCACAGTTTGTCTTAGAACGGATAACCGATAGCGAAATGCAAGGCAAGACTGTCCTTGAACTTGGGAATATTATAGTATCCCGACTTACCGGTATCATACGGATCGTGCAATCCCACTCCACAATCCAGACGGAAACCAGAAAGTCCATATCATAACGCAAACCGGCTCCCGTACCCAAAGCTATCTGTCTGGCAAAGTTCTTTAAAGTGAACTCGCCGCCTGGACGGGACTCATCCTTACGCATCAGCCACACATTACCGGCATCCAAGAATACAGCTCCATGCAAATCTCCGATAATGCGGAAGCGGTATTCAACATTAGCTTCCATACGTATATCACCCACATGATTGATGAAAGAATACTTATTTTCCTTATCCGGAGCATAACTGCCCGGACCTATGCTACGTGCAGAAAAAGCACGCACACTGTTGGCGCCGCCGATATAGAACTGTTCGGTATAAGGAGCCGCCAGCGCATTTCCGTACGACCATATCACGCCACCAGCAATGCGCGAGGCAATCATCTGGTTCTTGTCTATCTTATAATGATAGCGGAATTCGCTGTTTACCTTCAGGAACTGTGCAAAAGGAACACCCAGCAGCTTTTTGTCCTTCTCCTTGAACGACTTTCCGAAAAATACGATAAATGCACGAAGTAAGGTTACCTGCCGAGCTCACTGTCGTCTGCCACCAGATAGGATTGCGCACACCCGGCAAAGATGCGTTGTCGTAGGTGTACATATACTCAAAGACCGGAATAAACTGGTCGCGCAGGCTGACGTAGAGTGCAGGATTCTCCGCCTGCAACTCCTTGAAGGCTTCCGTAGGGTCGCGAAGTACGTTGAACGTGAGTTTGAACGGTGTAAAACTATGCTTGCTCGTACGCTTCGGCTGGAAATCGTATGTAGCGTTTCCGCCAAACGCCAGCAGTTTATAATACTTGGCACGGTTCAACTGGTCGATGTACAGTTTGAAAGTCGTAGTGGCCGGAAAGTCATACTCCTTGTCGCCAAAGCGAGGGAAGACCACGCGCGGAAACATAAGCGAGGTAGACAACCCCACTTCATAACTGTTCATCAGCGAAGAACGGTCTTTACCCGTCTGCCACTCATACGAACCGTCCAACTTTACATTCCACGCCTCACCGCCGCCAAACACATTGTTCTTCGTTACGGTGAACGAAGCTCCCGGTCCGGTTTGGTTATTGCTTTTCATCTTTACGTTGAAGTCCAGTTCGGCATCATAAGGCTTGTCGAGTGCCGCATGAATATTCACATCCAGCGTATCGCACACGAATGTCGTATCACGCGGGGTATACTGCATCTCAAGATAACGGAAGATGCCTACATTGTTCAAGCGCTCCTGCACGCGGGTCTGGCGATAAAGGCTGTAAAGGCGCTGCATGGAGCGTCTGCGGGAAATACCCGTACTGTCCTGCACCTGACGTTTCTGACGATACGCCTGATAGTTCAGCCATCTGTAAATCATATTGGGACGTACCCGCAGCTTGTCGTGATAATAGATGCGCAGGCCTTTGTAGTCGATACTGTCATTAGGGGTCTGTCCCTGCTTGCCATACAGATAAAAAGCTTTCTTGCCTACATAAAACGGTTTCTCGGCAACGGAAGGCATGCCGGGAGCAGGAACCATGCGCATGGCAACATGTCCGCCGGGCACTAAGGTCGTATCCGCCTGATAAGTCAGATAATCGGGACGGAAATAATAGCACCCTACATTGCGCAACAAAGTACTGATACGGGTACGTTCTCCGTCGAGGTCGGTCACGTTGAACTGTTCTCCCGGACTGATAAGCGAACGGCGCCGGCTCATATTCATAATGCGCAAGGTACGCTCACTGAAACCGTGATAATAGACCGTATCGATAAAATAAGGGTTGCGCATATCCACCGTGTATTGCAGCTTTGCTTTCAAAGAATCCTTCGGATCGATGAACGTTTTATAGCTGACCGTTCCGTTAAAATAGCCGTAATCGCGCAATAAATTGGCGGCTGCCTTCTGCCGGATATCGGGATTGACAGTAGACATCAGTACGGGCTTTGCCGCAAAGCGGTTGAATATCCACCTGCCAAAGCCTTTCTCATATTTCACAAAGCCATTGTAAATCCATAACCCCATAGGAAAAGGTATGCGAATAGTGGAACTACCCAGCAAAGAATTGTTCGGAGCAGTGGCAAGCGCCGCTTCAACCTCTTCCATGGCAGTCTCGCCTACCGGAGTGGTACTGCGGTTCTCGACAATCATCTTTTTTTGTCCCGTATACAGAATTTCACCTTCCGGCAAATGCTTGGTTGTGGAACATCCTGCCAGCAACAGTATGCCCGCCATATATACTATCAGTCGTTTCATATCATTCTACAGTTTGCTTCTTCTTTTTCCTGAAGATAAAAAGTTCACCCAGGCGGTCCATTTTGCGACGAAGCACAAGGCCGACTCCGGTTTCCGTTATTTCCCCGTCGAGCACACTCTCGTAGTTCTTGTCATAGAACACACGGACATAGCGCGTACCGGACGTATCAAGGCGATACTCAAGCGAAATATTGTCGATAAACGATTCCGCATCATTCGTGGCATTGGCACCGGTTGTCACCTTACCGCCGATGACAATCTGCACACGGTCGTTGAAAAGACGCTGCGAATAGCGGAAGCTATAATCCGTCTGCTTGTCACCCGTTTCGGCTGACGTACGGTCTTCCATACCCATAGTGAAACTTGCGTTGATGCTTTGGAAAGCCGAGCCTGCCAATGAGTTGATCTGACTTTGGATAACACTGTTCAAAGCACTGCCCATAGACAATCCGCCGCCTTTGACACCACTGTTCATATAAACACCGGTCGCCAGCATGGCAATGGCCTGTTTGCTGCGCTCCTCGGCTCCCATAGCCTGCAACTCATTCTCAATGGTGGCATCATCCGGCGCCGTTATATCGAAAATAAGTTCGGGAGCGTCAAGACGATTCTTTATAGCTATGGACACATCGAAATTCACCACACGCGAACCACCGTCATCACCATCGGCTACCGAAGCGCGCATACGCTCCGTCGCTTTCAGGTTCAGCGTCGGGTTCATCGGGTCGCCTCGCCAGTCCACATAACTGCCGTTGTTAATCTGGAATTCCTTCAACGGAATGATAGGAAGCGAATACTTCATAATTCCGCCCGAAAGCGTATAACGTCCGGTAAGGCTTATATCGCCTTGCGGAGTATACTGCATGTTCAAATCTCCGCCGCCTTCCAATTCAATGAATTTACTGCGGTCGGGACTTAAATCGGCGCGCAGGCGCACGGCATTGTCGATATGTACGGACATAATCATATCCATACCGCCCAAAGACATGGCGGGAGCCTCATCAGTGCCCACCGAAGCCGTATCGGCAAAAGAAGTAAAGGTTACCAAGCCCTCAAGGCGGTCTTCCACCGTCAACGGTGAGTCCGTCAGTACATAGGTAACATCCGTATTGCCCAGCAGGTTCATGTTACCGCGCATGGTCAGGGCATCCAAAGGCCCTCGTACCGTAGCGTTCAAATCGACAAATATCTTGCCGTAGATAAGACTTTCGCGGGTGCGCGGCGCATCCAGCAGCGTATAGTTCTCCGCCAGCAACTTCAAGTCCGCCGTAGGACGTTCCAAATTGCGGAAGTCCACCTTGCCGTTAATGGTAAACGGATTCTTGCTGGTGGTATAAATGGCAAACTTATCAAATATCAGTTGGTTATCCTTAATCTGCACGGGACGGTCGTCAAACCAGTAGCGGGCCCCTGCCTGACGGGCATATACCGATACGCTGTCCAGCGTGATATCTCCGTGCATCCAGGGTTTCTCCAACGGCCCGTAGATGTACATCCCGCCATCGAGGTCGCCGGTAAAGGACATCATTTGGTCGGGCACAAAAGCATTGGCAATCTTCATCGGGAAGTGTTCAAAAGAGGTAGTCACTTCCAGCGTGTCCTTTCCGTTCTTCTGTGTCAGTATGCCGTCGGCAGTCATCACTTCCCGGTTGTCATAACTGAAATATGTATTCAGATAATGCGTAGCGCCCTTATCGCCCGGCAGCCATGTGGCTCCCATACCGATGTCTCCCACATGCTGCCGCTCATAGGTCAGTTCATCGATATTGGCTTCGGCTGAAACCTGCAAGGAAGTAGGGGTCTGTATATACTGCGCCTCGGCAGAGAACAAGCCGGTGAGACGGGGCATATAAGGAAGCACCTCGCTCAGTTCGCCCAGTTGGAAACGGCTCAACTCCACGTTCATATTCTGCAATGAAATGCTGTCGTTCTTGTCCGACTGCATACGGAAGCCCAAACCGTTGTCACTATCCATATCGATATTGGCATAGACGCGCATGTTGTTATGCAGATATATCCAATTGCTGTTGTCTACGAAATGGAACTTACGGTATGCGATAACCGGTTCGGCAGGCGTCAGATTAAGCAATACTCCGTTGCCTTTGCCATGTCCCTCCGTCAGCGGGCGGGCATTGACGCCGAACAGCACTCCCGTCTGTCCCTTTCCGTCCACATAATTCACGGTCAGTTCGGCATCTTCACTGCGAATCTCACCGGTCAGCGTACTGCGGAATACGAACTGCGGATTCTTCGGTCCGTTAATCACCCCGCTTTGCAGCATCATCCGGGAAGTATCCTGCTTCACGGCAAAGAAAACCGTATCGAGCTGCAACGAGTCCACACGCAATCCGTGAACGGCGGTCCGTCCGTTGATGCCCCGTGCCGGCGTACTTCCGAAACGAAGGGTGAAGTCATTGAACCTTATGTTTTTTGTTTTCAGGAAATAGCTGACCGGATTGGCCTGCCCCGCCGTCAACTTCATGCCCGCCGAGGGCAATACCTGCCGCAAGGCGGCATGGTCGAGGCGTCTTTCCTCTATCTGTTTCGTCAGAATGGCTACGAACTTGTCCGACTGCCCCAGCAACTCCTCCAACGTGCTGCGGGCACGGAACTGCAAATCCATATCGCCGGCATCCATCCGCAACTTAATGGAATCGCGACGCGCTTCCGCTCCCAGATTGAACGCAACGGGATGTTCCAAAGGTTCGGATGCGATTCCCAGATTATACAAGTCCAGTTCCTCTACTTTCATGTTCAGTCTGCCGTCCATATATTTACGGTCGAGACGAAGGTCGGCTTCGGACTGCATCTTCAACAGTTCATTATCGCTCGTCAACCGTACAGAAGCTACCGCAGATTTCAACTCCGCATTCAGGTTCACACCCGACAGATTCCAGCGGGCATATTGCAGTTTGTCCAGTTTGGTTTCCACAAGAGCCGTCGTCTGACGGGAAGTCATATCCACTCCCCTGCCTTTGGCGGCAACATGCGCAGTAAGTGCATAAACAGAATCTTTGGGCAGGAAATGATGAAGCTGCAAGGCATCTATGGCGAGGTCTGCATGATAGACCTCGGTAGACAGGTTGTAAGCGGCATCCAGATTCAGACTGCCTTTGCCCTCCTGCACTTTGAGCAGGGCATTGCATTGAGGCCCGTCGAGCCCGAGACGCGCTACGAGGTTCATACTGTCGGGCACAACGATAGAGCCGTCGGGAGTGACCCCGGTAAGCCCGGTGAGGAAATTAAGGTCTTGCGTCTGCATCTCAAAGTCAAGCCCTCCGCTACGCTTCAGACTATCCGTAAGGTTCCACAACTCACCGCCGCCGCTCAATGAGAAAGCGCCGGGAAGTTCGGCCGTGAAACGGGAAATCTGCATCTGTTTCAGATTGCCTTCCGTACCGGCATGGATTACCAACGGGCGGAAAGGATAAGCCTCTTTAAAGGTTTCGGGCAGTCCGCCGGCAAAGAGCAATACATCCTGCTTGCCGATATTGGCGTTAAAGCGGGCGGACAACTGTCCGGTAGTGGGTATATCGACAAGTTTCCAATAGGTCTGCGCCGTCAGGTTCATCTCGCTGTGCGGGGTCTTGAGCTGCAAATAGGGAACACGGATAACGGCTGAGTCGGCAAAGAGGCGTCCGGTCAGGGAAGTCACCGTCAGCCCGGAACGGTCGTACATGGAGAACTCGCGGATAACGGCATTCATGTCGCGGCCGCAGGTCATCACCGAATCTATGCCGATACGGATATCGCGCAATGCGATGTGCGAAGCGTCAAATCCCTCGGCAGGAACGGCTGTGCCCGTATCGTAATTCACAGAAGTCCCCGTAAGGGCAAACTTACGCCAGCCATAGAACTGCCGCTTGAGGTCGGCTTCGGCATCCTCTATGCTTGCATCCCCGATAGTGGCTGCCAGCGACATGGAGTCGAGCGGCATCTGCAAATCCACCGACACATTCTTCAGTTTCAGGTTATGCAATGCTACGCGCCAGTTCAAGGCGGTTTCGGTGGTATCCTCCGGAGTTTCGGTAGTGTCGGCAAGCATCACCTGCACGTGGGTATCGCTCAGTTCCACCCGGTTCAGTACGGCATCCTCTTTATTCAGGTCTATGCCGTGACTGGCAAGGAAGAACCGTCCGAGCGTACCTTTTATGCGCATGCCTTCCAGCAGGCCGGAAGAGTTTACGGCCACCCGTTGCAAAGTGATGTCATCCACCTCTACCCTTCCTTTCAATAAGGGCCATGCCTGTACGCGGACATTCAGGCTTCCGAGGTTCAGCAAGGTATCGGGGTGTTGGATATCAGCAGTATCGCTTCCCGGCTGCACTACCTGAACACCTCGCACAAGCAGGTTCAACGGAAAACGAAGGTCTATCCGCTCTACGGAGATATTCATGCCCGTAGCATCCGATGCTATTGCCGTGGCCTGCTTCCGTATAAAATTCTGTACGGGCGGCACGTAAAGCAATATCATCAATATTACAAATAGGATAATAGGAGTAAGAAGCACCCAAAGTGCCCCTCTTAACCATTTTCTTCTCATTGGAACGTCAAGCTGTCATCGATTAATTCGTACAAAGTAAACAATTAATTTTGAGATAAAGTTCCTAATAAAAGAAAAATACTATGTTGCGCCGGTGTTTACGACCACTTATACCGTAATTGCTTATTCTAATCCGCCCGTGCCTGCAAGCGGATAATGTCCTCGATAAGAGCAAGCGAACGCAGTGCCCGCTGCCTCTGCCCGGCTGTAAAAGGAGTACCGCGCAAGCCTTCCAGTATTTTAAGCTCCGCCACCAGTTCCGTAGCGCCAATCAGCGTAAAGAGAGGAATCATCTTGTGCGAAACGGCCGCCACCTCGTCCATATCCGCCGCATCCGCCGCCTTTTGCAAACGTTCGGCATTGAGGCGGGTTTCGGTAACGAAACTCTCCATAATGGACTTTGCCGCCTCCGGGTCGTCACCGGAGAAAGCGGTGAGTGCCGAGAAGTCATAAGGAGCATCCGGCGATGAAGCCTCAACCGTCTCCGCTGCTGCTACTTCGCTCCGCACAGCAGATGTTTGTCCGATACCTTCCGCATTCAGTTCCCGGAACAGTTCCGCCACCGTAAACGGTTTGTGCAGGCAGCCGGCAAAGCCATATTCCTTGAACTCTTCCGGCTTCATATCGCTACGGGCGGTAACGGCTATCACGGGAATGGTCTGCGCTTGGGGCAGGTTCGACGCACGCAACAGTTTCAACAGGTCGAAACCGTTGATGGCAGGCATCTGTACATCGGTGAGCAACACATCAAAGGTGTCGGAACGCAGGGCATCCAGCAATTCGTCCAATTGCATGCACGATACCGAAGCGATGCCGCTATGCTGGAGCATGGCTGCGGTAAGCGTAAGCTGAATGCGGTCGTCGTCAATCAGCAACACACGGAGCGAAGGTTGTGAAGAAGCGGGCATGCTCTCTGAAAGAGCGGAAGAAATTCCGGTTTCCGTCTCCTGATATTTCTCGCCGGTATCCTCCGATACCTGTACGGGGAACAAGGGAACACGCAGCGTAAATGTACTTCCCTTGCCCGGCACACTGTCCACGTCAATCGTTCCTTCCAGCAACTGCACAAGCATGCGCACAATAGACAAACCGAGTCCGAAGCCCTCTTTGCCCTGCGCACCGGGAAGGCGGGTAAACTCCTGGAAAATCCGCTCCCTGTCCGCCGGTTCCATACCTTTGCCCGTATCGGCAATGGCCACCACCAGCCGGCGTTCCTCGTAACGCGCCGTCATCGTTATGCTCCCCTCGTCCGTAAACTTCACTGCATTGGACAGCAGGTTGTTGATAATCTGGCGGAGACGGAGCGGGTCGCAGATGTAAGTACTCTCCAGTTCGGGAGCAATATCGCAATGCAACTCCAGGCCTTTGGCAGAAGTCAGCGGTTCAAAACTGACATGAATCTCTTCCAGCAAGCGGGCGGGATGGAAGGTGACCCGGTTTATCTCCGCCTTATGAAGGTCGAGCCTGTGGAAATCGAGCAAATCGACCACCAGCTTCAGCAGATGTTCCGATGAGGTTTTCATATTATCCAGGTAGAAGCGTTGCCGTTCGTCCACCGTCAGACGGGAGAGCAGGTCGGCATAGCCCATGATGGAGCCGAGCGGCGCCTTAAAGTCGTGGGTGATGGCAAGCATCATCTTCTCGCGCGTGGCCAGCAGGTCCTCGGCACGGCGGCGGGCTTCTTCCAGTTCGCGGCGATAGCGGTTGCTGCGCGTAATGTCGCGCCCTATGATTATCAGGAAAAAGACGGAAAGCAGCACCGCACCGACGGCAATGCCGCTGATAGTCTTAATGGAGTGATGACGTACGGACTGCTGGTACTCCGCCTCTTTGCGGGCACGCTGCAGGGTTTCCTGTTCGTAGCCTTTCAGCAGACTGTCGATACGGGCGGTCAGCATCCGGTCCATGCGTTGCAAGGTACGCCTGCGGCGCTGTACAATTGCAATGTGCTCCTTCTGCTGTTGTGCCACGGCACGCAGCTTTTCCTGCAGGGAATCCACCGGATTATACACGTTAATCACCGTATCCGTGGCATATTCGAGGGAAGTCTTTACCTGAATGGCGGTATCTTTCTTAGGCGGCACGAACACCTCTCCCAAACGGCGGAAGAATCCTTTCTTCCTGGGCTTGGTAACCACCGTGTCGCGATGCGTAATGATGCGCTGCTGTACGCGCTGGTTTGTCACAAACGAATCCTGCCGGGTAGCGATAATATTTTCTATCTCCCGGGTAGAGACCATGCTGTCGTTCGTCTCGCTCAACACGCGCAGCATGTAAATGGTGTTCGCATCCTTCTTCCGAAGAAGCGTGATGAGACTGTCCGTCCACTGCACGTCCCGGTTATCGGAAAGCATAAGATGCTCCATCTCCCGGTGCACAAAGAACAGGGAAAAGAACAACACTCCCAGCAGCAGAGTGTATCCGACAGCTATCTTTACTTTCGATACGCTATTCATAAACAGGTAATAAAAGAGTTATGGAGCGACAGGGTGACAAAGCATCGCCCCGTGCATCATCTCGTCCTCGTTTTATAGCGGAAGCGCAGCCACAGCATCACCCCGGCACTGGTCAGACCGAACGGGAAAGCCATCCACACGCCGACCAGTCCCCAGCCCAGCACAAAACCGCAAAAATATCCTACGGGCAAAGATATAATAAAATAAGAAATAAATGCAATAACCATCATCGGCTTTACATCCGATATGCCCCGCAGCGCATTGGCAAAGTTGATTTGCAGTCCGTCGCCAAACTGATAAATCAAGAAAGGGAAGAACAAAGAGGCTACCAGCGCCGAAGCCTCTGCGCTATCCGTAAACCAGCCGCCCACCTGTCCGCGCATCACAAAAACGATGCTCATAAGCACTACTTCCATAGCCATTATCAAGTGGAAACCCGCAAATGTGGAGCGGCGTACATTCTCCATATCGTCTTGCCCCTTGAAATTGCTGACACGCACCGCCACCGCTGCGCCCATACCGTAGTACATCATAAACGTGAATTGCGAAATGGTCAGCATTATCTGATGGGATGCCAAAGCGATAGTGCCCAGCCAGCCCACCATGATGGCGCTAAGGCTGAAAGAGGCCGTCTCCATTCCCATCTGCAAACCGACAGGCCAGCCCAGTGCATTGAGCTTCTTGAACACCGGAAACGACCATCCCATGCGGGAGAACCCGATCCGGTAGCGGATAAAGCGGCGACCGCGCAGCACAATCAACGCAAACACCACCACCATCATAATACGCGAGAACAACGTACTGATGCCTGCTCCCAGCAACCCCAGCTCCGGGAAGCCCAGTTTGCCGTTGATAAGGATATAGTTGCCTATGATATTCAGCGTATTTCCGCCCAGCAATATCCACATGGCGGTCTTCGTATCTGTGATTCCGTCCGTAAACTGCTTGAAGCCGTTGAACAGCATCACGAAAACCAGCGAAGCAAGCAATACCAGGTAATAAGGTTTTATCAAAGGCATCAGTTCCTCGGGCTGCCCCAGGCGCTCCACGTTGAAGTAGACCACCGTCATGATAAACGTAAGGAGCAATGCCACCAGGACATTCGCCACCAAACTGCAACGCAACGCCTGCCCCGCTTCCGCAAAACGGCGGTTGCCGTAAAAGACTGCCCACGATAGGCGTCAGCCCGTAACTGAAACCGGTACTGAAAATGATGCAAAGCGTAAATACATTGTTTACGAAAGAAGCTGCACCCAACTCCTCGGTACTGTGATGCCCGATCATCAGAGTATCGGCAAAACCGAGAATAATTACTCCCACCTGTCCGATAACAATGGGAAGTCCCAAAAATATCAACGCTTTATAATGCTGCTTATAGCCGGCTATCCAATTCATCATCTTATTGTCTAAAATTTGTTTCAAAGGGAGAAACCATTGTTCCCCTGACGGGAAACCAAAGTTTCCTTAGTAAGAAACCAAAGTTTCCCTAATGGGAAACGGGAGTTCCCCCGACGGGAAACGGGAGTTTCCTCAATGGGAAACCGAAGCTTCCTCAACAGGAAACTGAAGCTTCCTCAACGGGAAACCGAAGCTTCCTCAACAAGGAAACCGAAGTTTCCTTAACAGGGAACTTTCGTTTCGTCAAACGGCGCCCTTCCCCTCCTGCAAAGAGACGAAAAAACGCTCCCTTTGACTGTCATTTATCACTCTTATAATATAATACTACGGCATTGCTTTCGCAGAAAGTACGCTGCGCCACAGTATGCAACTGCTCCGTCGTAACGGAGCGATAACGCTCTACTTCAAGGTCAATATCTTCCGCCTTTCCCGTCAGCTCGAACCAGGCAAGGTTTGTGGCTACGTTCAGATAGTTGATATTGCCGAATATCTGGGTAGATTCAAACTTGTTCTTAACCTTCTCCAATTCCTGCCCATCTACCGGAGACCGCTGCAACTCTTCCAGTTCTTTACGGACGGCAGCTTCCGCCTGCTCCAACGACACACCTGCCGCAGGCTTACCGCTGATTTGCAGCAGACCCGCATCACGCGTACCGCTGATATACGCGTCGATACCGGAAAAGATATTCTGTTCCTGTACCAAGCGGCGGTTCAAACGGCTGGAACGTCCGTTGCTGAGAATATCGGACAGAATATCGAATGCGTAATAATCCGCACCCTCGCGACTGCACATGTGATAGCCCATGAACAAGGCGTCCAGCGGCACGTTTCTTTCTACCGTCAGCCGGCGTTCCTGCGTTTGCTCCGGCTCCTGCGGCAATTGCCTCACCGGAACGTCCCGCCGGGGTATGGGAGCAAACCACTTCTCGGTAAGCTTAACGGTTTCATCCCATGAAATGTTTCCCGTCACTGCCAACACGGCATTGTTCGGAGCATAGAAACGATAGAAGAAACTCTTCACCTCGTCCAGCGTGGCTTGCTCTATGTGCGAGAGTTCCTTGCCGATAGTAGGCCAGCGGTACGGATGCACCCGGAACGCCAACGGCCGGAACAGATGCCCCACATCGCCATACGGCTGGTTAAGGCAGCGTTGCTTGAACTCTTCCATCACTACACCGCGTTGCACTTCGAGGCTTTGCTCGCTGAAAGCCAGCTCCAGCATACGGTCGGACTCCAGCCAAAAGGCTGTCTCTACGTTCGGCTTCGGAACGGTGAGGTAGTAATTGGTAATGTCATTATTGGTCCAGGCATTGTTTTCTCCCCCCGCCAACTGCAAAGGCGTATCGTAATCGGGAATATGCGCCGAACCGCCGAACATCAGATGCTCGAACAAATGGGCAAAGCCGGTATGCTCGGGATGCTCGTCGCGCGCACCGACATCGTAAACGATGTTCAGCGCCACCATCTGCGTGCTGGTATCCTCGTAGTGTACCAGCCGCAGGCCGTTGGGGAAACAATGCTTATTTCATCTTCATACTTGTGTGACTAGGGCGAGACTCTCTTCCCAAAGGTTTGACGCAACTTCTGTTTATCAGTCAATCACAGTCACCTTCTCAATCTTCACATCCTCTTCCGGACGGTCGCTGCGGTCTGTCTTTACCTGTTGTATCTTATCTACCACATCCATGCCTTCAACGACTTCGCCGAACACGGTATATTCGCCGTCCAGATGCGGTGTGCCGCCTACAGTGGTATATGCCTTTACCTGTTCCGGCGTGAAGCGGAACTCCGGTTCGCCGGCCACCTGAGCCTCAGCCTGCGCGATAAGCGTGTCCTGCAGATTCATCAGCCCTTCCTGGTCACCGTCCTTACGCATCTTGTAGATTTCCTTCATGTGCTTCTGCGCCAAAGCATTGAAAGCATTGTTCAGGCGTGCCTGGTTCATCTGATGTTCCATGCCGAGAAGCGTAGAATCGTTATACACCTTTCCGGTCACGATATAGAACTGACAACCGGACGATTCCTTCTTCGGGTTTACGTTATCTCCCTGACGGGCGGCAGACAGCGCACCTTTCTTATGGAAGTATTTCGGGTAGACAAACTCCGCAGGAACAGTGTATCCCACATCGCCCGCTCCCAGCATCTTGCCTTTCGGGGCATTCTTCGATTCGGGGTCGCCCGCCTGTATCATGAAGTCCTTGATGACACGGTGAAACAGCGTACCTTCATAAGTACCTTCCTCGGCCAGCTTGATAAAGTTATCGCGATGCTTCGGCGTTTCGTTATACAGTTTCACGATGATGTCACCCGCACTTGTCTCAATCTTCAACTTCGTTTCTTTTTCCATATTTCCGTCTTTCTTTTGTCCCGGTTTGCAGGCTGTCAGACCGCATACCAGTATGGTTAATAATACAATGAGATTTCTTTTCATCTGTCTTTTTGTTTAATTTAAGCCTGCAAATATACTAAAATCGGACAAAACGATTTACCTTTGTGCCATAAAAGAGATAAAAAGCAGAAGGGATGAAATCCATATTAATCGTAGAAGATGATATCACTTACGGCATGATATTGAAAACATGGCTTGGCAAAAAAGGATTCCAAGTCAGTTCGGCAAGCAGTATAGCCCGTGCCCAGAAGCATATCGAAGCCGAGACGGTGGACCTGATACTGTCCGACTTGCGCCTGCCCGACCGCGACGGCATAGATTTGCTGAAGTGGCTGGGAGAACATTCCCTGCACATCCCTCTTATCATCATGACGGGCTATGCCGACATACAGTCTGCCGTGCAAGCCATGAAACTGGGCGCATGCGACTACATTGCAAAACCCGTAAACCCCGACGAGTTATTGAAGAAAATGGATGAAGCCCTGAAGTCCTCATCCGTTGCTTCGGAACAGACCATGCGTTCGACCCAAACAGACCATGCGTTCGACCCAAACAGACCGTCTGTTTCGTCCAAACAGACCATGCGTTCCGAAAGCAATGAGAATCCCTGCCGGAAAGGTGCAGAGAACTCTTCATCCGACTACCTGGAAGGCGAAAGCGATGCCGCCAGGCAACTTTATAATTATGTGAACCTGGTTTCTCCCACCAACATGTCCGTCCTCATCAACGGGGCCAGCGGAACAGGCAAGGAGTACGTGGCGCAACGCATCCATAAGTTGAGCCGCCGCGCCAAGCAACCGTTCATAGCCATTGACTGCGGAGCTATCCCCAAAGAGCTGGCGGCTTCCGAATTCTTCGGCCATGTAAAAGGTTCCTTTACCGGTGCGCTGACCGACAAGACGGGCGCGTTCGTTGCTGCCAACGGCGGCACTATCTTTTTGGATGAAATAGGCAATCTCAGCTACGAGGTGCAGATACAATTGCTCCGCGCCCTGCAGGAACGTAAAATACGCCCTGTCGGCTCCAACAAGGAGATACAGGTAGATGTGCGCTTAGTGTCCGCCACCAATGAGAATCTGGAACAGGCCATCGAGAAAGGGACTTTCCGCGAGGACCTCTACCACCGCATCAATGAGTTTACCCTGCGTATGCCGCAACTGAAAGACCGCCGCGAGGATATCCTGCTCTTTGCAAACTTCTTCCTGGACCAGGCAAACCGCGAACTGGACAAGCACCTCATCGGCTTTGACGAAAAGGCATCCAAAGCTTTATTGGAATATCAATGGCCGGGCAACCTGCGCCAGATGAAGAACATCGTCCGGCGTGCCACCCTTTTGGCGCAAGACAAGCTCATCACCCTGAACGAGCTTAGCGAACTGAAGAGTCCGGTAGCCCCATCCGCAGCAGGTATGCCTCTCCGTAACGAAGAGACCGAGAAGCAGCAGATAATCGAAGCCTTGAAGCAGACGGGATATAACAAAAGCCGCGCCGCCCAACTGCTGGGGATAGACAGAAAGACACTTTACAACAAACTTAAATTATATGGAATAGAGTTATAACTGTGGAAAAACTCCACACTCTATTCCACACTTTCCACACCGCTTCCACACATCTTCACACCCCTGCGCACCTTCACGGTAAAAATAGCGTGCTAATCTGCAACGACTTACCGTTTCCACCCTCACTCTGGCACGTCATTTGATATATATACTGTGTGAAGTTTAACTCCACAACATCAAAGTAGAATCTACCTAAACCAAAACCGAATAAATATATTAACCTAATTAAAAACAAGTAAAAACAAAAACTAGTATTAGTAGCAGCCCTGTTTATGTTTGTTTGTGACGGATCGTTCTTGGCCTGAGCACAGATGCAAACGGCCAAGAGCATCCATTTCACAACTTCATGTGCCGAATAATAGTAAGCACACTGACAACAAAAAAGCCGTTTCCTCCTTGTCTATTCCGGGAAACGACTTTTTGTCGTAATAAAGTAGTGAGGAGCTTTTTCCTCTTATCTTGGTATCCTACCAATGTCTTTCCGGGTAAAGGTCGTTCCACCATGCCGGACTATCCTGCAGCCAACGTGCAAACCATGCCATGATAGAGTTGTGCCACAACTCGCGCTTGGGATAATCACTGATGAAATGATTCTCGCCGTCCACCGTTATGAACTCAACCGGCTTACCCAATATCTTCAAGGCATTGTACAACTGAATACTCTCGCCGATAGGCACATTCGTATCCACCGTACCATGCAACAGCAACAACGGGGTCTTGATTTTATCCGCATTGAACAATGCTCCGTGTTTGGTAAACAAATCGGGATTATTCCACGGATAGCTTCCGGCAGCGGCAACGGAGTTGTAGGAATAGCCCCAATAGCCCTCGCCCCAGTAACTGGTCACGTTACTGATGCCCGCATGCGAAACGGCAGCGGCAAACAAATCCGTCTTGGTCTGCAAGTACATCGTCATAAAACCGCCATAGGATGCTCCGATACAGCCGATACGCTTGTCGTTGACAAACGGATGCGCAGCGCAGAACTTCTTCGTTCCCTCGATGATTTCATCCGGCAGTGCGTTCTCCCCACACAGTTGACATGACGGGCGGAAAACTCCTGACCGTAACCGATAGCCCCGCTGGGCTGGATAACATAAACCACATAATCGCGTGATGCAAACAATTGCGCACAATAAGGCGAAGTGATGCCGCGTGTGGTAGGTGTAGTCCCGCCGTAGTAATAAACGATAAGCGGATATTTCCTGTTCGGGTCGAAAGCCGGCGGCAGGCATATCATACCTTTAATCTCCGTACCGTCTTCCGCCGTGAAGTTCCACTCCTTCATTGTACCCATATCTATCCTGTCCAAAACGGACTTCATCGGATTGGCAAGCAAAACGGATGTTTTCTTCTTCACATCATACGTATAGGCAACTCCCACACTGGCATGCCACCACCGACATAGGCGGCAACCGCAGGATTGTACTCCGCCAGGTCGAAGGAAGAAATCACATCTTCCTGAAGCGGCAGCATTTCAAAACTCTCCGTCTTCGGCACATAGCGATAGATATGTCTGCAATCTTCGTCTGTTGTATTAAAGTAGATACAACCGTCTACACGGTTCCACTGCAGGAAGTCGACGGCAGGATTGAAATCGCGCGTGATGGGATTAAC
>ENA-OQCU01000555-OQCU01000555.1-human-gut-metagenome-genome-assembly--contig:-NODE-555-length-16463-cov-24.396548_pt1 | contig 16463 bp, 10 predicted proteins | sample MGYA00242504_ERZ504590 | MGnify/ENA primary metagenome ERZ504590 (study PRJEB26092, sample SAMD00036318) | human gut metagenome | host: Homo sapiens | study: EMG produced TPA metagenomics assembly of... | reverse complement strand
CGGAACTGGTCGAATCATCACCTGCATCAAGCTGATCCGCAAAACGAAGCACGATCTGGTGGAACGCACTGGCCTGACCCGTGTGCTCGCTCGCATCCGCCAACGCCTGCATCGCATCGTCAACCTTACTTGAAGCCGACTTCAACTTCTCATTGCCGTCAATGCTGTTGCGCACATCCGCAATCGCCTGAGATTCCAAGTTTTGCGCCGAACCTGCGGAAGCCCCCAATTCCTTAAGCCGAGCGGTGTACGCGTCGGTGAAATCCATGGAATACGGAATCATCGCCGAAGAAAGCTGCGACTGGCCGGCACTGTAATCCTTGGCGCCGCGCTGCTGCTCCTCGCCCGCACGCTTGTTGAGTTCCGTCACCAAACCGGATGTGCCACGCTGTTCGATGGTGCGAATCACCTCGTTCACCGCGTCGGCGGCACCCGTATGTCGGTATGCGGCGCTCACATCGTTGACCGCGTTGGCCAGATCGACCACGGACTGCGCCACCGCAGTATCGCCGTTCAATTCGGCCGCGGTGCCGAGAATGGCGGTAAGTTGCGTGGTATCGCCAATCGATCCGGAAAGATGCGTCGTATACGAGCCGACGTACGCGTCGATATACCCGTTGAACGCCTGCTCATGTTCCTGCTCACGCTGGGCGATGGTCGTTTCGGCAAGCTCCTTTTCATGATCGCGCAGTTGTTCGAGCTGCGCGATGAGCTCATGGTTGCGTTGCGATCCGACATTCGTCAAACCATCCACCAATGTGGATGCGCGATCGGTCAAACTGGTGAGATTGCCATAGCAGCCAGTTTTTTCGGAATCGCAGGCAACAGCGGCAACAGACAGCGAACTCATAGTGAAGTTTTTCGCAGTCACATACGTATGAATCGTAAGATCCTCACCCGGCTTGCCTACCGCAGCGACCAATGTCGACGAATTGCCGGCAGACACAAGCACGCCTTCGTCTGAGGTCGCGTCATTGCCGACGCGGTTGGGAATGGTGAACGCGACGATCGGCGTCAGATCAGCCGTTTCCTCCGGTCGTTCCGATTTCAGATCGATGCGGATGCCGACCACGCCCGATGCACCGGAAATCTTGGATGCGCTGACGGTCGGACCGTCCAAAGTAAAGGTCGCCGTTATATCCCACGGCAGTTCCACACGCTCTTGCGGCACGCGCTGCGAAGACGTCGCGCCCTCATCTGCATTCATGTCCGTATCAGTTGCAGAAGCGGCGTCACTCGTCAAATACAAGCGGCCCGGCTCATCAACGGACTCATATGCGCTCATCACATCGTGCGAGGCCACCGCCGAGACGTACTCGCCGTTCCGACGCACCGCATCAACCACATTCGAAACCCCGACCGCGCATACGGGAGCCGCCGAAACCAGCGTTACCGCAATGGACGCAGCCAGCATGTGCCGCAGATGGACACTCGCCACACGCATATCACGCTCATCACGCGTGCTATCGGCATGATGGGCACAAGATGCACGAAACGCAACAGAACGACGCATGCCGAGCCTCTCAATCGCAATCAAAACAACGTTCCAAAGCAATCAATGTAGCGCGCGGCATGCCCCGGCAAGAAACGATTTCGCGGAAAACAGACAGGTCAGGCGAATACGTCGAGTACACCCGGATCGACGCCGTTCTCGGCGATGCGCTTATGCCTGCGCTTGGCTTCGGTCACCACGAATTCGCGATACATTTCGGCGATGTCGGGATCCAACCCGGCATCGACAGCAATGCGGTGCAACCGTTCGATCTGGTAATCCTCACGCTTGTAATCGGCCGGCGCGAAACCCGCGCGGGCTTTCAGCACACCCACTTGGGACGTGTATTTGAAGCGTTCCGACAGTAGGGAAACGATGGCCGTGTCGACATTGTCGATCGACTGGCGCAATGCAGCGATTTTCGCCACGGCATCGGCGACTTCGGGATTGCTTTGCGCGGTGCCCGCATCGATGACGGTTTCGGTTTCATGCTCTTCTTCTGGCCGAAGCCAGTCATGTTCGCTATCGCTCATGCGTACAAGACTACCGCGCGCATGTCACTTGGAGAAGTACCGTTGCAGCACAATCGTGGTTTCCGTGCTCACCGGCACCGTTTGGTGGATGACGTTCAGCAGATCCTCAAGCTTGCTTGGCGAGGCTGCGCGCACGGTCAGCATGTAACTGGGTGACCCAGCCACGGAATCGCATGACATGATGCCTTCGATATCCTGCAATTTGGCGGGAATCTCGGCTTCCTTGGAATAATCGATCGGCGTGACCGCAATGTAGGCACGTACGGCGAGGCCACGCTTTTCATCGTCGATAACGGCCTTGTAGCCGAGAATCACATTACGACGTTCCAGTTTCTGCACGCGCGATTGCACCGCGGAAATCGACAGTCCCGTAGCGTCCGAAAGCTGAGACAGCGTAGCGCGGCCGTCTTTCTCCAGCATGCTGAGAATGGTCTCGTCGATATCGTCGAATTGGCCCACGCTCGCATGCGTGGTGTCGGGTTCGTTGCCATTGCCTGTCATAGATACCCCTTTCCAACAAGCATTCTGCATCAGTCCGGTAGGACCGACTCCCCTATGCAGCTCACGTTTCCGTCCATTACCATACCCACCCCAACACACAATCCGTCAACTGCATTTTCGTAACATTTCCAACGAATTTCGATTTTCAATCATTTTTCTCCTATTTTTTTCATATACCCCCTATATAGCAATACTATTTTCGTCTTTTTACTTTCGATTTCGTATTTTTTCGTGCGTCGGTTTTTACATACCGTATGTCCACAACGTGATCATCCACATTGCCGAATCGTGCGGAACTTCCGAAAAACAATCGAAACGCATTCGAAAGTAGTTGAAAACTGCAAAACGGAAAAACAGCCAAACAGAAAGACAACCGAACGAAACAAAAGGGCCGCATGGCGATTGTCATACGACCCTTGGATACGTAACCGCAGATTGCGATTACCTGCGATTAGCTGTTGCCGTTATTCGCGGTATTGCCGCTCTGCTGGATCAGCGACGCCATGAAATCACGGTTGGTCGCGGTCTTCTTCAGACGCGGCACAAGCGTCTGGTAAGCCTGCTCAGGCTCCAGACCGCCAAGCAGACGACGCAGACGGTAGATGATCGGCAGCTCCTGCGGATCGGTGATGAGTTCCTCGCGACGGGTGCCGGAAGCGTTCACGTCGATGGCCGGGAACAGGCGCTTGTCGGCCAGTTCGCGGCTCAGGCGCAGCTCCATGTTGCCGGTGCCCTTGAACTCCTCGAAAATCACCTCGTCCATCTTGGAGCCGGTTTCCACCAGTGCGGAGGAGATGATGGTCAGAGAGCCGCCGTTTTCGATGTTACGAGCGGCACCGAAGAACTTCTTCGGTGGGTACAGCGCCTGGGCATCCACACCACCGGAAAGAATACGGCCGGAAGCCGGAGCGGCGATGTTGTAGGCACGGGCCAGACGGGTCATGGAATCAAGCAGCACCACCACGTCCTGGCCAAGCTCCACGAGACGCTTCGCGCGTTCGATGGCGAGTTCGGCGACGGTGGTGTGGTCGGAGGCCGGACGGTCGAAGGTGGAGGAAATGACCTCGCCCTGCACCGTACGTTCCATATCGGTGACCTCTTCCGGACGTTCGTCCACGAGCACGACCATCAGGTGGACTTCCGGATTGTTGGTGGCGATCGCGTTGGCGATGTTCTGCAGGGTGATGGTCTTGCCGGCCTTCGGCGGAGACACGATCAGGCCACGCTGGCCCTTGCCGATCGGCGCCACGATGTCGATGAGACGGCCGGTGAGCTTGTTCGGCGCGGTTTCCTGCTTCAGACGCTCCTGCGGATACAGCGGAGTGAGCTTGTTGAACTGCGGACGGTTCTGTGCGGCCTCCACGGTCATGCCGTTGATGGAGTCGATGGACTGCAGCGGCACGAACTTCTGACGCTGGTTGCGGCGGTCGCCCTCACGCGGGGTACGGATGGAACCGTGCACGGCATCACCCTTGCGCAGCCCATACTTCTTGACCTGGCCCATGGAAACGTACACGTCGTTCGGACCCGGCAAATAGCCGGAGGTACGCACGAAAGCGTAGGAATCGAGCACGTCGACGATGCCCGCGACAGGCACGAGATCCTCTTTCGGCTCCTCGTGGCGCTGTTCGCGTTCAACATTGCGATCCGTGCGCTCGTTGCGCTCGACGCGATCGTTACGCTCGTTGCGATCATTGTTGCGGTCGCCGGTACGGCCACGACGCTCGTCACGCTCGTCATAATCGCGGTCACGGCCACGCAGGCGACGGCCACGACGATCCACGCGGTCACCCCTATCGCTGGCGCGACCGCGACCACGACGCGCGAAATCACCGTCTTCAGCCTCGTCACGACGTTCGTCATCATCACTGCCCTGCGAAGGCAACGTGGCGAGAATGTCATCAAGATCGCGCACAACGTCCTCATCCTTCGGCCCTTCCACCGCACGACGGCGACGGCGCGGCTCAACGTCGGACACATCATCCTTACGATGGCGACGACGATCATCCTGCTTCGGCGAAGCATCGTCCAATCCCAGTTCGGCCAGCAGATCGGTGGCAGCGTCCGCATCACGGCGGCGACGGCGCTTCGGAGCCTCATCGATGCTGTCCAGGGCGTTCACCGCGGCCATGACATCGGCCGCCTCCTCGCTCGTCGGAGCCTCAGCCTGCTTGCGACGGTCAACACGCTCGGTGCTCTCGGCACGTTCCGTCTGTTCGGAGCGCTCCGCACGCGCAGCGCTATCAGCACGTCCGGCAAGGGTCTTCCTAACGGTTTTGGCCGTCTGCTTTTCGGACTGCTCAGCCTCGTTGGACTTGCCGGATTCCTCAGCCGTGTTCGCCGCGACCTCAGCGTCTGCGGTTTGGGCTTCAGCAGGAGCCACCGGAGCGGCCGGCGCAGCGGACTTCGGAGCTCGCACGGTCACACCGGCAGGCGCTTCACCGCCGGAACGAGCGGCCTGAAGCGTCGCGATAAGTTCCGGCTTACGCATGGTGGAGGTGCCACGAAGGCCCATCTGCTTGGCGAGCTCCTTGAGCTCAGGCAGTTTCATGTCTTCAAGATTCGGGCTGGTTGCCACTGGTTTTTGCCTTTCCCCTAGCTTTCGCAAGCACACGCCTGCAACAGCTGTAAAAAAGAGATACGGAAATTTCCGCCACTGAAGGTCCGCCGCGAAATATCACGGCTTTCGAACTTCCCTAACCATACAACGTCATCCAGACCAACGCAACGTAGGCGTGCCAACGTATTCATGCCAATCAAGCATTCAAGTCAATGACCAATCGCAAATCACAATGCGAAAGACCCGCCATGCGATCACATGACGGGTCTTTCGCTTTACCACATGCTTTACAGCAACAGGTGCAGGTCTTGCCGGAACCTACTTTTCCTCGTGATAGCTCTTGTCGGTATTGACGGACCATACGTTCTTCTTGGACGTCTTGCCGTTCTTGATATTGCCGACGGCCTCGATTGCGGTGGCCATGGAATGATCCATGTTGTTGTAACGATGCTGGCCGTTGCGGCCGACGCAATACAGATTGCCGAAGGAATCGAGGTATTCCACGAGCTCAGGCATGCGATCGTAGGTGTCGAAATATGCCGGATACGCCTTCTTCACGCGCTCACGATGGGAGTCGATCACGTCTTGCGGACCGTTGATGATCTGCATGCGCGTAAGCTCCTGGATGGCGAACTTCTTCGCTTCCTCGTCAGACATGTTCCAGAAGGAATCGCCTTCTTCGCAGAAGTATTCAAGACCGATCCACACGGTGTTGTCAACGTCCTTGACCAGGTACGGGCTCCAGTTGTTGAAGATCTGCAAACGGCCGACCTTGTAGCCCGGATCCTGCACGTAAATCCAGCAATCAGGCACGATCGGCGGGTTGCCGAGGGTGGGAATGTCGGTGGTGTTCGACAGGCGCAGGTGCTTGACGAGCAGACCAACGGTCACGAAGTCGCGGTACGGCAGGCCGTTGGCGATTTCGGTCATGTCCTTCGGCGCGGGCTGGCTGGAAGCGTCCACGGCGTTGATGAGATCCTTGACGGGCATGGAGGAGATGAAGTCGTCCGCGGCCATTTCGGTGCGGTTGCCTTCGGAATCCTCATATACCACGGATGCGATCTTGCCGTCGGCCTGGCGAATCTCCACCACGTTCGCGTCGGTGATGACCTTCACGCCCGCGGCCTCGCAGTTGGCCTCGACGGTTTCCCACAGCTGGCCCGGACCATACTTCGGATACCAGAATTCCTCAATCAGCGAGGTTTCAACCTCAGCATTGCTGCGCTTCTTCGGCAGGAGCTTCTGGAACGCGTTCTTCAGCACGCCCATAATGCTCAGGCCCTTGACGCGCTGCGCACCCCAATCGGCGGAAATCTGGGACGGATGGCGACCCCACAGCTTCTCGGTGTACCCCTCGAAGAACATGGAATACAGCTTGCGGCCGAAACGATTGATGTAGAAGTTCTCCAGATTGTCTTCCGGCAGCTTGTGCACCATGGACTTCAGGTAGCTGAAGCCGGCAACAAGCGTAAGCTTCGGACCCATGGCCTTCAACGTGTTGGCGCTCAGGGAAATCGGGTAGTCAAAGAAGTGGCGGTTCCAGTAAATACGAGACACGCGATGACGCTTAAGCATCACCTTGTCTTCGACTTCCGGATCCGGTCCGCCCGGTTCCATATCGTGCTCGCGACCGAGCTTCTTGTCATCATAGCTTGGCGCGCCCTGCAGCGGCAGGACCCCCTTCCACCAATCCATGATGCGTTCGTCCTTCGAGAAGAAACGATGGCCGCCAATATCCATACGGTTGCCATCATGCTTGACGGTGCGGGAGATGCCGCCGAATTCGCGGGTCGCTTCCAACACAGTCACGTCGTAGTTCTCGGAGCCACCGTCCTTGACGAGCTCCCAAGCGGCAGTCAGGCCTGCAGGGCCACCGCCGATAATCACCACGGATTGCTTTTGCGTCACTTTGAGGTCTCCTTACGAAAACAAAAATCCCTGATAGTTTACCCGAGGGTAGGGAAACGAACACCGCAACTTGTGCGAATGCTTACAAAATCAAGCCAAGTCAGCCGGATATACGGCTATCGCATCACGCAAAACGCAATCATCAAACCGGCCGATGCACGACCCGACTGCGCGGCCAAAGCGCGCAACCACATTACGCAATCCAACTACGCGGCCAGCAACCGCACAACTGGCAACCGCGTGACCGGCAACTGCGCAGCTAGATGGAATCAGGAATGTCAATATCGGTTTTCTGCACTTCCTCAACATTGACATCCTTGAACGTGACGATACGCACGTTCTTGACGAAACGACTGGAACGATAGACGTCCCACACCCAAGCATCAGTCAGGCGCACGTCGAAATACACGTCCTGGCCTGCGGAACGCACATTGAAATCGACTTTATTCGCCAAATAAAAGCGACGTTCCGTTTCAACAACATACGTAAACAGCTTGATTACGTCGCGATACTCCTTATACAGAGCCAGTTCCGCGTCGGTTTCGTAATTATCGAGATCCTCGGCGCTCATCACTTACCTTCCGTATCGCGCTTGCGACCACGACCAAGCGTGCGCCACCAAGCTTCCTTCGACGTCTTACGCTCGCCCGCCGTGTACGGCCAGCTGTTTTCGGCATCGGCATCGCCAGTAACGGACTTGCGATCATCATGCTCGCTTTGTCGCGCAGGTTCCGCGCCTTCCGCGTCCTTCCGCACAGCCTCGGCCACGTCACCAGCACCATCGGAAGAAGCTTTCTGCACGGATTGCGCAGCTGCCGCGGCATCGTTGACATCCGTACCTTCCGCATCATGCTTCGAAGCATTCTTCTCATTCAGTCGGATGGCAATGGAATGCTCGCGCGCGCTCAACGCTTCCTTGACGCCCGGATTATCTTCGATCACATGCATGCCGAACGCGTCAAGCGAACGGATCGGGTCAAACTCGTCAACCAGCGTGTCCATAACGATCAGATCCTGGTAACGGTTCTGCGAAGCGTTCCACAAGGCGTCGCGCGAACGACCGGACGGCACGAATCCCAACGACTGGTACACGGACACGGAACGCGTGTTCTGCTCGGGCACGGCAACCCAAATGCGATGCATGCCAAGGCCTGCCGGTTCCGGCGCAAGTCCGTACGTCATCACGCGCGGCATGATGTCACGCGAATAGCCACGGCCGCGGTAATCCTTGCCAAGCACCACCTGAATGCGCGCGGAACGAGCCCAACCGTCAATATCGATCAGGAAAATCATGCCAATCACATTGTCGGAATTCGCGGCATCGATCTCGCCATCGCCATCATGGTCGGCTTCGGTGATGATGGACCATGCGATCGTGCGACGCGACTCCGGATCCCCCACACCGGATTCGGTCGGCGTTTCGCCTTGGGACCATGCCACGGAACGACGCACCCACGCATGCACCGCGCCACGCTCGGCAACCCGATCCTTGCCGGTGATTCCGGAAGCGCCGATGTACGCCCCAATGGCGTCCATACGTTCAAGATCTTCGATCACGGACGGACGCAGATGCACCATCTCGCCCTTGATAGACGGAATGACGATGAGATCCGGCAATTCACGCGACTGCTGGTCCAACTGCTCCTGTGTCGCAGCCTCAACTTGTTCTGGCATTATTCCTGTCCCCTACATCATTGCAGGCACGACCGTCGCCGCACCCATACCGAGGGTATTGTACCCGACTGTATGTCAGCTGTGAATCCGCGCGGCGGCAATCGCTGTACATATTCCTCTACCAGCATAACCTGATGTTGAAGGACATGTCGGCAATCGTAAGAAAATGCGCTTCGCGATTATGCATTCTCTTTCTTTGAAATCCCTTTTCCGGAATAACGAAAAGAAAACGCACGTCCCAAGCTTTTTGGAACGTGCGTTTTCCTGCGATTCAACAATCGGCTGTAATCGTCAGCAATCGTTGTAAACGTTACTTGATCTTGCTCATCACGATCTTGGTGACGGCCTTTGCGTCAGCCTGACCGCGAGTGGCACGCATGACGGCACCAATGATGGCGCCCATCGGCTTCATATTGCCGCTCTTGAGCTTTTCAACGATGTCAGGATTGGCTGCGAGAGCCTCATCCACGGCCTTTTCGAGAGCGCCGTCATCAGACACGACCTGGAAGCCATGCTTCTTGACGACCTCATCCGGAGTGCCTTCGCCAGCAAGCACACCGGCGACGGTCTGCTTGGCCAGCTTGTCGTTGAGCTTGCCATCGGCGATCAGCTTCTCAACCTCAGCAACATCGGCCGGAGCGATCGGCAGCTCTTCGAGGCTCACGCCCTTGTTGTTGGCTTCACGGCTCAGCTCGCCCAGCCACCACTTCTTGGCACCTGCGGCGGTGGCACCAGCCTTGACGGTCTCCTCAAGCAGATCCAGAGCGTCGGCGTTGAGCACGTCACGCATCTCCAAATCGTTGAAGCCCCACTCGCCCTTCAGGCGGTTGCGGCGCTCGCGCGGCATTTCCGGCATCTGAGCCTTCATCTCTTCGATGTGCTCCTTGGTGATGTGCAGCATCACCAGATCCGGATCCGGGAAGTAGCGGTAATCGTCGGCATCGGACTTCACGCGGCCGCCTGCGGTGGTCTGCGAAGCCTCATCCCAGTGGCGGGTTTCCTGCAGAATCTCGCCGCCTTCGCTCAGAATGGCCGCCTGACGGCGAATCTCATACTGAATGGTCTTTTCAATACCGCGGAACGAGTTCACGTTCTTGGTTTCGGAACGGGTGCCGAACGGATCGGACGGGCTGTTGCGCAGCGACACGTTCACGTCGGCACGCATGTTGCCCTGCTCCATGCGAGCGTGGGAAATATTAAGCGCACGCACGATGTCGCGGATGGCGCGCATGTAGGCACCGGCGATTTCCGGAGCACGATCGCCTGCGCCAACGATCGGCTTGGTCACGATTTCGATCAGCGGAACGCCTGCACGGTTGTAGTCGACCAGGGAGTGGTCAGCGCCTTCGATACGGCCGTCAGCGCCACCGACGTGGGTGTTCTTGCCTGCGTCGTCTTCGATGTGGGCGCGTTCGATCGGCACACGGAACACGGTGCCGTCTTCAAGTTCCACATCAAGATAGCCGTTGCCGTTGGTCGGCTTGTCATACTGCGAGATCTGGTAATCGCGCGGCATGTCCGGGTAGAAGTAGTTCTTACGCGCGAACTGGCTCCACTCGGCAATTTCGCAATGCAGGGCAAGACCCAGCTTGATGGCGTAATCGACTGCGGTCTTGTTGACCACCGGCAGAGAACCCGGCAGACCAAGGCTCACCGGGGTGAGCTGGCTGTTCGGATCGCCACCGAACGAGACTTCGGCCGGGCAGAACAGCTTCGTGGTGGTGCTCAGCTCAACATGGGTTTCCAGACCGATGACCGGATCGAACTTCTTGACGGCATCGGCGTACTTCATCAACTTTTCAGCCATTTTGTTTTCTTTCCTCCGATGCTTCCTACTTGTTCAAGCCGTCGAGCCACGGGGTCTTCAGGGACTGCCAGATCGGACCGTTCCAGTCTTCCTCGAGAGCCGCCTCAAGTGCCGCGGCAGGCTTGTACATGGCCTCGTCACGCTGCTGCGGAGCGAGGAACTGGAAGCCAACCGGCAAGCCGTCGTCGCTCAGACCAGCAGGAATGCTCATGGCCGGAACGCCTGCAAGGTTGGCCGGAATGGTGGTGATATCGATGGCATACATGGCCATCGGATCCTCGGTCTTCTCACCGAACTTGAATGCGGTGACCGGGCTGGTCGGGCCAACAAGCACGTCGACCTTCTCGAAAGCCTTCTTGAAATCGTCGATGATCAGGGTGCGCACCTTCTGTGCGGAACCGTACCATGCATCGTAATAACCGGCGGACAGGGCATACGTGCCAAGGATGATACGACGCTTGACCTCGTCGCCGAAACCGGCTTCACGAGTGTAGGCCATCATGTTGGCGGCGGTCTGAGGAACGCCCGCCGGCGGCATGACGCGCAGACCGTAACGCATGCCATCGTAACGAGCCAGGTTGGAGCTGACCTCGGACGGCATGATGATGTAGTACGCGCCAAGGGAGTACGGCAGGTGCGGCAGAGACACTTCAGTGACTTCAGCGCCCATCTCCTCAAGCTTCTTGACACCTTCGTTGAAGCGTGCCATAACGCCCGGCTGGAAGCCTTCGCCGCCGAGCTCCTTGATCAGACCGACCTTGAGGCCCTTCAGATCACGCTTCATGCCTTCGCGGGCGGCCGCCACCATCGGGCGAGGACCTTCCGGAATGGACGTGGAATCGCGCTTGTCGTGGCCTCCGATCACTTCCTGCAGCAGGGCCGCGTCGAGCACAGTACGGGAGCATGGGCCGATCTGGTCGAGCGAGGAAGCCATGGCGATTGCGCCGAAACGAGAGACACCGCCGTAGGTCGGCTTGACACCGACGGTACCGGTCAGCGAGCCCGGCTGACGGATGGAGCCACCGGTGTCGGTACCCAGGGCGAGCGGGGCTTCGAACGCTGCCACTGCAGCTGCGGAACCACCGCCGGAACCGCCCGGAACACGTTCGGTATCCCACGGATTGTGTGTGGTCTGGTAGGCGGAATGCTCGGTGGACGAACCCTGAGCGAACTCATCGAGGTTGGTCTTGCCCAGCAGCGGCATGCCTGCAGCCTTGAGCTTCTCGATGACGGTAGCGTCGTACGGAGGCACCCAGCCTTCGAGGATCTTGGAGGCTGCGGTGGTTTCGATGCCCTTGGTGACGATCATGTCTTTGATGGCGATCGGCACGCCGGCAAGTTCCGGCAGCTGTGCCTTTTCCTCATCGGACTTGGCATCGAAGGCGTCGGCCTGTTCGAGAGCCTGATCGCCGGACACCTTCAGGAAAGCCTTGATGCTCGGCTCGGCGGCCTCGATGACTTCGAGATGCGCTTCAACCAGTTCACGGCTGGAAACTTCCTTGGCCTTGATCTTAGCCGCCATCTCGGCGGCGGAAAGCTTGACGAGTTCGCTCATGTCACTCCTCCCCCAGAATGCGCGGTGCAACAAACATGCCGGCCTCGGAAACCGGAGCGCCTGCGGTCGCCTCTTCCTGAGTCAGCGGGGTTTCCGGCACATCCGGGCGCAGGTAGGCTTCCAGCGGAATCGGGTTCGCGGTTGGTTCCACATCGTCGGTAGCGACTTCCTGGACCTTGTTGATGGATTCTGCGATGACGTTCAGATCGCCCTGCAGACGGGTGATCTCCTCGTCAGTAAGTGCAATTCGGGCCAAATCGCCCAGATGCACGATTTCTTCTTTGGTGAAAGTAGGCATGTCCCTAACATTAACGCGTCTGTGTGACGAGCGCCCGCCCATTTCGTCTCGCCCCGCAACCCCACCACGCTCCCGCCCTACCACCCCACCAAAGTCCCAATTCCCCCGGCAGCCCCACACGCTAACCGCAACAGCCCGCCGCACCAACACCCCAGCTCTGTCAGAGTCCCAAATCCCCCACCCACTGGAACAAAAGGACGCCAAACGCTGTTTCACCGGGCAAATCCCTCCAGACACTGGAGGATTCTTCCCGCCAACAAGCCATCCACAGTCCCAAAACCTCCACTCACTGGAACAATCCGGGCCCAAACCAGCCTCTCATCGTCCCGATTCGTCCACCCGCTGGAAGAATCTTCCCGCTGAACGCTCTGCTGGAGTCCGGATTCCTCCAGAAGATGGAAGGATCCTCCCGCGGAAGGCCCCACTAGAGGCCAAAATCCCCCAGTCATTGGAACAAAACGGACACTAAAAGCAATACAACCGTCTAAAAACCTCCAGCCACTGGATGAATTCTCCCACTAGCGCTTCGTCAGAGCCCCTATTCCTCCACCCAATGGAAGAATTCTCCCGCAAGCCAGCCATCCACAGTCCCAATACCTCCACCCAATGGAGGAATCTGGACTCTGAACGGCATCCCAATACTTAAAAATATTCAACCAATAGAAGAAAACAACAAAAATTCACACAAAACAAGCGGATACAAGCACTTATCTGCAAAACAACCACCCAGTTATCCACAAAACCCGTAAGTTATCCACAGACACGCCCGAAACAGCATCCTCTATCCACATTTGCCGATCGCACTTCCATAGCAGAGCCACAACAAGGTAGCGTCAAATCATGAAAGCATATCCTCAAATCGATGCGCTGCTCGATCAAACAGAAAATGCGCAACGATGCGCACACAGCAGTGACCCTCTCATCCAGAAGGGACTATATCGCAGATACCGCGCGGGAGATTTGGCGCGCCCATACCCAGGGCTATTCGCCCGTGCCGAATATTGGAATCAGCTGAACGAGCCCGAACAATCGTTGCACGCGGCCCGAACCCTCAGCAGGCTCCACCCCAACTGGGTTTTCGCAGGAATAACAGCCGCCGCAGCCCACGGATTCGACCACCCGCGATTCCTGCACCGGCAAGGACTGACCATAACATTGCCCAATCACGGATCATACCGGCCGCACGACAAACTCAATATCATCTACAGCCCATATCCCAGAGAAAATGCGGTACTCGCAAACGGAATCCATGTCACTAATCCCCCTCGTACCTTATTGGACTGTGGACGGACGTTAGAGTTCATCTATTCCCTGCCGATTTTCGATGATGCAGCAGCAGACGGAATCGAAGAAAAGCAGATCTTGCAGGAATGCGCACGCACGACACTCGATTGCTCGCGCATCTTCAAATTGTTGAGATATACCGACGCAGGAAGTGAAAATGGCGGTGAATCTTTTGCTCGGGCAGTCATGATTGAAAACGGTTTTGCGGTTCCTCAATTGCAAGTCTCCTTCGCCGACTCGCTTACGGGAAAACAATTTAGGGTCGATTTTTTATGGCGCACACCCGATGGACGTATTATTGTCGGAGAACTTGACGGCACAGCAAAATACGTTGATCCGAAAATGACTGATCGTAGGAGCATCCAGGAGACCGTTCAGGCCGAGCGAGAACGCGAGCAAGCGCTTTTTCGCGCAGGAGTTACGGAAATTGTCAGATTAACTTTTGACGATGCAGTCCAGCAAAAACCGCTGATTGCGAAACTGCGGCGTGCTGGGGTTCCTTGCGTTTCATAGGGTAATCATCTGCGGGAAGATTCCTCCAGTAAGTGGAGGAATCGGAACGTTGAGAAGCTCGCCACCGGGAAGATTCCTCCAGAGGGTGGAGAAATCTAGACTCTAGCAGGGCACTCAGCGGAAAGATTGCTCCAGTGGGTGGAGGTTTTGGGTCTCTGGTGAGGCTTTCAGAGGGAAGATTCCTCCAGCGACTGGAAGAATCAGGACTCTGACAGGCTTGTTAGCGGGAAGATTGCTCCAGTAAGTGGAGGAATCTTCCCGCAGAACACCGTACTAAAGTCCCAACCTCTCCAGTCACTGAAGGACTCACCCCGCCAGACGCCCCACAGGAGACCCAAAACCTCCACCCACTGGAACAATCATCCCGCTGACAGAACTCCAATCGTCCCGATTCTTCCAGTCACTGGAGGATTTTGGACGATAGGAGATGGAGGTTAGAGCTGGGGAGCGGCGTGCTGGGAGATCCATGCGTGCATGGAAACGGCGGCCGCGGCTCCGGCATTGATGGAACGCACCGAACCGAACTGGGAGATGTAAACCACATCGTCGGCCAACTCAAGCGCTTTTTCGGACAATCCCGGGCCTTCCGCGCCAAACAGCATGAGGCAACGCTTCGGAAAACGGTACGTTTCCATCGGCACCGCACCCGGAATAATATCAAGCGCAATAACCCGCGCCGCCTTCAACTCGGCAATACGCTGATCAATCGCAGCCAATTGCGCCATGCAGGTAGGCTCGAATCCATTCCCAACGCCGCTTGCATCCGAAGCATCCGTCGAAATGCCAGATGGAGCGCATCCAGCAACACGGCCTTCAGCCAACAAAGCATCGCTTACGCCGGCATCGTTTCCAGCTTCCACATTTTTTCCCGCGCTTTCATGCATACGAAATGCGATGGCGGCCGCCTGCGATTGCGCCGCCGCGATTTCTCCGGCAATGCGCAGCTTCCAGCATTCGACAAGTTCGGTTATGGAAGGGTGGTTTTCGACGTGCTGGTACAGCTCCGTCATCAGCGACCCCTTGCGATTCCACTTGTGCGGTCCGACGATATGCACACGTTTCGCTTGGAACGCGTTCGCCGTGCGCACCATGGATCCGATGTTGAAATCGTGCGTCCAGTTTTCCACGGCGACTTCGAAATCATGGCGACCGCGAGCGTCAAGATCGGCTTTGATGGCCGCGACCGCCCAGTAGCGATACTGGTCAAGCACGTTGCGACGATCGCCCTCGTCAAGCAAAGACGAGTCGAATCGGCGATCATAATTTACAGATTGCGGATCATCCGGACGAGGCTCACCCGGATGTGTTTCGGCCCACGGCCCTACACCCACCTCGCGAAAGACCGGCTCGCCAGACGCTTTCGCTGCAATATCAATGGGATGAGGCTGATGCACGCGATTCCTCCTTACGAACCTCGTATCGCCAATGGCTGGTCAACAGGATACCTAGTGAAGCTCCGATTCCTTGAACACTTCAACGAACGGCAGCTCGGATTCAGACCCATCCACCGGATTGATGACCTTGATCGTCGGCTCGGTCATGTCAACGCCGCCGATCAGCGAAGCGATGGCAAGCACCTCGGCGCCCTCGTTCTTCACCACGGAGAAATCAAGGCTCAACTCATTGCCATTGCGCAAGGTAACCAAAGAGGACGTCTGTACATACGACTTTTCAGACAGCCAGGAATCCAGCAACACCACGCGCTTACCCGCGATCGACGGTCCCTTAATGGACGGATACACGAAATCCATCACAAAACCGTTGAGATTCTCACCGCGCGAAGCGGCCGCCTGAATCATGGCGGACACCAGCGGAACCGCGGCCGCGGTCAACGCGCCCACGGCGTCGAAATCATCCACGGAATAGCCGGATTCTTCCAACGCGTCCAGCAGAATATGCCCGACAATCGAAGCGCCACGATGATCGAACAATACAGAGGAAAGCTCCGAGAACGGCTTGTCGGCCATCTCTGCCTGCAACAGCGACTTCAGCTGGTCACGCGGCTCAAGCATGGCGAAATCGATGTCGCTATGCTCAGGAGCATCGGCAGGCACAGCAACCGGATTGGTCTTACGGAAAGTCTTCTCTTCGATCATACTCCCAGCCTACCGTTTCTACTCGTCAAACCTTACTTATGCCGACACGTATTTAGTCAGATATCACTGTTCACTGGTTTCAGGAGCGGTGAGTTCGCGGACATCGGCCTTTTCTGGCGCGATCATGTTCACCGGCTCGATGATCCTGCTCTGGTCGACGCGCTGCAGCTTGCGTGCGGTGACCAGCACGCGCGATTCCAGTGACGAGGCGAACGCATTGTAGGCACCGACCGTTTTGGTGA
>ENA-OQCU01000553-OQCU01000553.1-human-gut-metagenome-genome-assembly--contig:-NODE-553-length-16524-cov-4.568214_pt1 | contig 16524 bp, 15 predicted proteins | sample MGYA00242504_ERZ504590 | MGnify/ENA primary metagenome ERZ504590 (study PRJEB26092, sample SAMD00036318) | human gut metagenome | host: Homo sapiens | study: EMG produced TPA metagenomics assembly of... | reverse complement strand
GTGTTTGATGAGCTTCCTGAGAAATTTGCAGGAATCTCATGTACAGATTTTGGCGATGAGCTGATCATTCCGGGACTGACTGATCTGCATCTTCATGCTCCGCAGTATACGTTTCGTGCCTCGGGTATGGATCTTGAGCTGCTGGACTGGCTGAATACTTATACTTTTCCGCAGGAAGCGCGTTATGAAGATACGGAGTTTGCAAAAGAGGCTTATTCTGTTTTCGCTGAGGATATGAAGAAGAGCCCGAATACAAGAGCATGTATTTTCGGAACTCTGCATGTCCCTGCTACCGAGATCCTGATGGAACAACTGGATAAAACCGGAATAAAGGCTATGGTCGGCAAGGTAAATATGGACCGTAATGGTTCTCCGCAGTTGCAGGAAGAGAGTGCTCAGGCTTCTGCTGATGCTACGGTTCAGTGGATTAAGGATACGCTTGATAAATTTGAAAATGTAAAGCCGATCCTTACTCCGAGATTTACTCCATCCTGTTCTGATGAGCTGATGGAGAAGCTTTCGGAGATTCAGAAGAGATATCACCTGCCGATGCAGTCTCACCTTTCTGAGAATTTCGGTGAAATTGCCTGGGTGAAGGAGCTTTGCCCGAATACACATTTTTATGGAGAAGCATATAGCCAGTTTGATCTTTTCGGCGGTGACTGTCCGACGATTATGGCTCATTGTGTTCATTCTTCGAATGAAGAAATTGCCCTTATGAAAAAAGCAGGGCGTTTATATTGCTCATTGTCCGCAGTCCAACACAAATCTCTCCTCAGGTATCTCTCCTACGAGACGTTATCTGGACGAAGGCTTACACATCGGACTGGGATCTGACATTGCAGGTGGAACTTCCGTTTCTATTCTGCGTGCCATGGCTGATGCTATTCAGGTTTCCAAGCTGTACTGGCGGCTGGTTGATTCTTCCATGAAGCCGCTCACTGTTGAAGAAGCCTTTTATATGGGAACAGAAGGAGGCGGTTCCTTCTTTGGAAAGGTTGGAAGCTTTAAGGAGGGGTATGAATTTGATGCGGTTGTGCTTAATGACAGCACTATTCCAACTCCACTGAAGCTCTCTCCGAAGGACAGACTTGAAAGACTGATCTACCTTTCCGATGACCGCAATATTACCGCTAAATATGTAGCCGGAAGAAAGATTCTGTAACTGCAGGAAATACAGATTCTGATGGTGTTTTTCCGGCATATCGTTAACAAAACGATATGCCGAGACGATTGATTCCAGGAGTTTCACCCTGTTTTTTCGGGATGATTATCTGAGACACCACAAAACAGCCGGCAATTTTTAAAATCAAAAGGGGGAAAGATTATGAATCTTGACAAATTATTCCATCTCAAAGAGAACCACACAGATGTAAAGACCGAAGTTATGGCAGGTATTACCACATTCATGACAATGGCATACATTCTGGCTGTAAACCCAAACATTCTGGAAGCGTCCGGCATGGACAGAGGAGCTGTTTTTACAGCGACCGCACTGTCATCCTTTATTGCCACCTGTCTGATGGCTGCGCTTTCTAATTATCCATTCGTTCTTGCACCTGGCATGGGCCTGAATGCCTACTTTGCCTACACTGTTGTTCTTGGCATGGGTTACAGCTGGCAGCAGGCACTGGCAGCTGTATTTGTAGAGGGTATTATTTTTATCCTGTTATCTCTGACCAATGTGCGTGAGGCAATTTTCAATGCGATCCCAATGAACCTGAAACATGCGGTATCTGTTGGTATCGGACTGTTTATTGCTTTCATCGGACTGCAGAATGCTAAGATCGTAGTTAACAACGACTCCACTCTGGTAAGTGTATTTTCCTTTAAATCCTCCGTTTCCGGCGGAACCTTCAATACAGAAGGAATTACAGTTCTTCTGGCGCTGATCGGACTTCTCATCACTGCCATCCTTCTTGTTAAGAGTGTAAAAGGAAACATTCTCTGGGGTATCCTGATCACATGGGGACTTGGCATTATCTGTCAGTTGACAGGACTTTACAAACCTGATCCTGCAGCCGGCTGGTTCAGCCTCCTGCCTGATTTTTCAAACGGAATCTCCATTCCAAGCATGGCTCCCACATTTATGAAAATGGACTTCTCCATTGTCTTCACACTTGATTTCGTAGTCATTATGTTTGCATTCCTGTTTGTAGATATGTTCGATACACTTGGAACATTGATCGGTGTTGCTTCCAAAGCTGATATGCTTGACAAAGAAGGCAAACTTCCAAACATCAAAGGTGCTCTTCTTTCTGACGCAGTAGGAACTACAGTAGGTGCTATGTGTGGTACTTCCACAGTTACTACTTTCGTAGAGAGTGCTTCCGGTGTTGCTGAAGGCGGACGTACAGGACTTACTTCCCTGGTAGCAGCCATCCTCTTCGGATTATCACTGCTGTTATCCCCGATTTTCCTGGCAATCCCATCCTTTGCCACAGCACCGGCTCTGATCATCGTTGGATTCCTGATGCTCACATCAGTAACCAAGATTGATTTCAACGACCTGACGGAAGCCATCCCGGCATTTATCGCGATCATCGCAATGCCATTCCTGTACAGCATTTCTGAAGGTATCTCCATGGGTGTTATCTCCTATGTGATCATCAACGTTGTTACAGGTAAAGCTAAGGAAAAGAGAATCAGCGTACTGATGTATGTACTGGCTGTATTGTTTATTTTGAAATATATCTTTATCTGATCCGGAAAATCAGAAGCAAGATTAAAAAACGCAAATTTACACATTTGCGAAAAAAGAAGCCTCCTGCAGGGGCTTCTTTTTTGTTACCATAATTTTCTTTCACTTTCCTGGTCTGTGTTGTATAATTATGAAAGTGTTTATTCATTTTATAAATCAGCGGGATATTTGCAGTTTCTAGAGCGTGTCTGAAAAATCATTCCCGCAATCTGCACGCCCCACTTTGCAGGATATTTCACCCGAATTCAGTTGCCGTAGCCCGCTACGGCGCCCTCATCCGGGCAAAATATCCCACAAATTGTGACGCACATCTTGCAGAAAGCATTTTTCAGACACACTCTACTGCTTCTGTCCACACTGTATGAATAAATATTTTGCATTATCCACATTTTATACATTTCATTTACACATCACTATTTATAAGGAAGGATTTTTTTACAAATGCAAAAACAACAGATACCTTTAAAGAATTCCCTGTTTCTGCTCCTGGCAGCAATTATCTGGGGTATCGCCTTTGTGGCTCAGAGCGTAGGAATGGAGTATGTCGGTGGATTTACATTTAGTGCAGTCCGTTCCCTGCTCGGGTCAGTTGTACTGATTCCGCTTATTCTCATTTCCGGACGCAAAAACTCCGCCGATACTGCTGCTACAAAAGCTAACAGTTTCGTTGGCTCATCCGACGGCACTGTATCCAGCATCCGGAAACGAAAAGACCTGATCATCGGCGGTATTTCCTGTGGAATCTGCCTTTGTCTGGCAAGCAACTTCCAGCAGTTCGGCATCAAATATACCACTGTCGGAAAAGCCGGATTTATTACCGCCTGTTATATCGTAATTGTACCGATCATCGGTCTGTTTCTTGGCAAAAAATGCAGCAAATTCATCTGGGCTGCTGTTGCAATGGCACTGATCGGTCTTTACCTTCTGTGCATTACAGACGAATTCTCCATCGGAAAAGGTGACCTGCTTGTACTGGTATGCGCATTCTTATTCTCCATACACATTCTGGTCATTGACCACTTTTCTCCGAAAGCTGACGGAGTAAAACTTTCCTGCATCCAGTTCCTGACCTGCGGAATCCTTTCCGGTATTCCTGCACTGCTGTTTGAGCATCCGGAATTTTCTGCAATCTGCCGGGCATGGATGCCAATCCTCTATGCAGGTATTATGTCCTGCGGTGTAGCCTACACTCTGCAGATTATCGGACAGAAGAACATGAATCCGACTGTGGCATCCCTGATCCTCAGCCTGGAATCCTGCATCTCCGTCCTTGCCGGATGGGTTCTCCTTGGACAGCAGTTAAGTGCAAAAGAAATCCTCGGATGCGTGATCATGTTTGCCGCGATCATCCTCGCACAGCTGCCACAGAAACAGGCAGAATAATACCCCTTAGCATATGTATTTTCTATAGCAATTCCATAAAATAATGCAATCAGGACTTCACGCTCTTCTGAACTGTCTTGATTGCATTATTTTATGGAATTGCTATAATATCACCCTATAATCTTTCCATTATCCATTTCGTACACTTGATCACACAAGATTTGAATATCTTCTCTGTTATGACTTGCCAGAATGATCGACCGTCCCTCTTTTGTGAACCTCACATGACTGAAGTCACATGCTTCCAGACGCTTTAGGCGTCCGACTGAATATCGGCGGATACGCCTGTAACTTAGGTACGCAGTTATGCGCATTTCCCATGCCAGATATGGCAGGTTCCCACATTACAGGTAGTCCGCTGTATATCTGCCTGTATCTATGCTGCTTTTAAACGTTCCATTTCTGAATGGAGTTTCCTCAGATCTGCATAAACACATGAGGTTCTACGCTTTACAGGAGGGACTTTTGCCTCCAGTAAAGACCTTTCCGTTGCCGGAAGGGGTTTTAAAAGTTCCCTTATAAAATATCTCGCCCCTATATTATAGGATGCTGACAGGTCACAATTATATCGTTTTCCTGTCTGGAAAGTACAGAGGCTGTGATTTTCCCAGTCACGTGTTACCGCCCCGGAACCATCATAAGCCAGTCTGCTGGTATTCCATGCGCAGATCCTGGATACCCGCATCCCTTTCCTGTGTGCCTGATGTTCACAACACTTCTGGATATCTCTTTTTCTCCACAGGTGCAGTTTCTGTTTTTTCTTTCCCGATATCTTCCCCTGCATCTCCAGATACTCGAACACGATCACATCTGCATGGTTTTCTTCCGCATATCTTACAATCGCACCTGCAGTCTTTTTACCCAGTTCTGTGTTCAGACGTTTCGTATATGCCCATCTTCCCTGTGTCTGCGCAGAGCCATGTTCCCTCTGGAATCTGCGGATCCGTCCCAGTGTGCGGTACATCCGGTCTTTTTCACTGGGATGATCTATGAATCTTCTTCCCAGGACAGTTCCGTCTGCCCGCATGATCGTACAGACTGCATCGGTATTGATCCCTAAGTCCACGCTGCAGATAATCTGTTCTTTCACAGGTGTTTTGGTAAGTGTTACTTCCTCTTTATAGGAAAAACGCAAAAAATACTTCCGGTGTCTCTTTTCCAGAGTCGGGGCAGATGCCTTTTTCCCTGACCAGCATTTTCTCAGATATTCCATATCCGTATGATCCAGACGTACACAGGACCATTTCCAGTCATGACCGTCATAGAGTTTCAGGTATGCTTCGTCTTTCCCTTCCGCGCCTTCACGATACATGACATCACGGTAGAAGACCGGCATGGCGTGGTTTTCATATACAAGCTTTGGTTTCCCGCTCTTTCCGTCGGTCTTTTCCCATAGATCCAGCCGTGTTTTATAAGAGGATACTGTCCCCAGTGCATGCTGGATGGCAGATCTGCGCAGATAGGAAGGCATCTTTGGGAACCGGATATCAAAATCAAAACAGGCATGGTTTTTCTTCGTAGTATGTACCAGATGTTCTGCAGCATTAAAACGCCTCTTTGCATCCGGGATCTCTGCTAATTCTTCCCATACCTGCACATAAATCCCAATCAGATAGCTGACAGCAGAACGGTAGATCTCCAGTGTCTGGCGGATCGGGATATTCTGTTTTCGTAATTCTACACCATAACTGGATATTATCTGCATTTTTATTTCTCCCTGATAACTCTTTTCTCAGATTCTGTTGTTTTTTCTAATATCTATGGTTATATTTTAGCACATATAGTGCTAAAAGTAAACATGTGTTCTTTCTTTGAGTAAAAAATTTGCGCGTCTAACTCATCTAACTCATCAGGCTAAAGTAACGAGAATGCGACGCGCAATTATTCAGGAATCATGGCAACCTTTTCCCACTGATAAGTTCCATTATCGGCTGTCATTACTGTCATGGTGATTTCCTGGTCAAAGCGTCTGGGGCCGCAACTTCCCGGATTTAGCCATAGGCGGTTGTCTATTATTTTTTCGAAATATTTATGGGTGTGTCCGAAGATTACTATCTGTGTATCTTTTAAGTCCCAGTCCACATCTTTTTTATTGTGAGTCATGAAAAATTTTACGCCTTCTATGGTGAAATATAAGGTTTTCGCGATTCCCTCTGCCCAGTCTTTATCGTTGTTTCCGCGGACTACATAGATGGAGCCCATCATACGAAGTGTATCCAGGATTTCTGGTTTGTTTACGTCACCTGCGTGGATAATGCAGTCGCAGTCTTTTAAAATTTCAATAATTTCCGGCCTGAGTAAGCCATGAGTGTCTGAAATAATTCCTATTTTCTTCATATATATTACCCGTCATTCTCTGCAAACAGTTGTATTTTTCCATATTCACCATCATAACCCGGAATTCTTTTCACTTTTCCGGTTCTTACATTCTCAATCCCTTCTGCAAGCCGTTCTCCTGCGCAGGTTTTAATGTCTTCTGCAGGTACATTTCGCAGGATGTCGAATTCTGTTCCCAGTGTCTGTAGCATCTGTTCAAAACACCCCTGCACTTTCTTACTTGCAGTGGAATAGCCCATACATGCAGATATCACTTCTGGCAAAGGTACAAGGCTTTCATATTTCTTACCGTCTTCCTTCACAAAACCTTCCGCTCTGTCCGCAAGCTGTTCTACCCTGTGATCTACGCCCATGGTCAGCTTCTTTCCGCAGACAGGGCAGATTCCTCCAAGCCGTTCTGCTTCCACCGGGCTTAATGATACACCGCATTTTCTGTGACCATCGAAATGATATTTCCCCTCTTCAGGAAAAAATTCTACTGTTCCTTCCAGCCCTTCGCCAGTCTGGATTGCCCGATAAAGTCCTTCATAGGAACAGTCAATATCCAACAGATTCGCCTCGCGCCCCAGCTTAGACGGGGAATGTGCATCTGAATTGGATACAAGCTGATAGCGGTCCAGTTTGGAAATTCTCCAGTTCATAGCCGGGTCAGAGGAAAGCCCTGTTTCCAGTGCATGTATATACGGTGCCAGTTCCTCGAAACATTCCTCTACAGAATCAAATCCTGATTTCGCACCTAATACAGAGAAATGCGGTGTCCAGATATGAGCCGGAATCAGAATTCCTTCCGGGCATACATCCAGCATCATTTCCAGAAGATCATGACTGTCCAGACCAAGAATCGGACGACCATCTGAGTGAATATTTCCGATTTTTTCCAGACGCTGTGCCATGGCATCTGCTGCCTCCAGACTGGGAAGCAGGATTACATTGTGTACTTTTCTGGTCTTTCCATTTTTCTTATAAATAGAACTGATTTCCCCGGAGACAACAAAACGTGTTCCTTCTCCCGGGAACTTCCGGCTTTCTTCTTTTACATATGCATCTCTGAGGCGATACAGGCCGTTTCCCTCTGAAACAAGTCTCTCCTTCAGTTCTTCTCTCCATACCGGATGCGTGAAATCACCTGTTCCAATCAGTGAAATTCCTTTCTTTCTCGCCCAGAAAATCCAGATTTTCAGGCGTGCCCTCTTTGCTTGTCGCCATGGAAAACCTGGAATGAATGTGCAGATCAGCTATCATTTTCATTAACATTTATCCCCTTAAATTCACCTCAAAGTATTTTTTTCAAAAGTTATAAAATATCAACACCCAAAGATATATTTATAACTTCCATCCGTTTTCTTTCAGCCACAACTTGTACGTCTCATACTCCGGCATTACTTTCCCGACCTCGTCCCAGAATGCCTTCGAATGATTCATTTCCTTCAGATGACAGAGTTCATGTACCACTACATAATCCAGCACTTCCGGAGGTGCCAGTATCAGTTTCCAGTTAAAGTTCAGATTCTTCTCACTGCTGCAGCTTCCCCATCTTGTTTTCTGTTCTCTGATGGTGATATTGCGGTAAGAAACGCTCATGAGTCTGGCAAAATAAGAAACTCTTTTGGTAATCGTTTCTTTTGCTTTTCGTATATAGACATTTCGTTTCGATTCGCTCAGATCTGCGCTCAGCGGCTTCTGTTCCCGGTATTCTTTTGTCCGTTCCAGACATCCCAGAACCCACTCCTGCTTCTGGTTTACAAATCTTTTGATCCTCGGCAGACCTGTACGGAGAGGTGCGCGAACGATTACATTTCCATCCCTGCGTACCTCCAGAGTCATGGTTTTTCTGGCACTTCTTATGACCTGATATTCAAATTCTCCGCAGGTGAATTTCTCCTGATTATTTTCTGTTTCGAATTCTCTCATCCATATATTCCCCCATCTCTGCTGCCAGAATATCCATCTTTTCCTGTGTTTCCGGCAATGCATAAGGAACCCTGTCCATGATCCTTTTCACATAATCATGTTCACGCATGATCTCATAGGTTTCCGGGAAATTGATGTCATAATACTGAGCAATATAGGAAATCCAGTAGTCCACTTTTGAAACTCTGTCTGAAGATAATACAGATTCCTTTGCCATACAGGACTCCCATACCTTTGGTGCGATTACTCCTTCACCAACACCCTTCTCATCCACTCCCAGAAGTGTTTCCATTGACTCTTCCAGCTTTACCCTGCAATTATCCAGCTTGTCTGCATCTCGGATTAACTTTGCATGAAGCAGGGTTCTCTCGTCCGTAATTCCTTCCAGTTTGAAATCACTGTGCTTCTCAATCGCAGTGCAGATCAAACTGTCAAACCTGTCATCCTTCACAAATCTGCGGATCATTTTCTCCGGTCCGAACAGAAGCTGTGCACCATATACTGCATGCTCCATGGTTCCCGGTTCAAAGCTGTCAAATCGTTTAATCTGTTCAAATCTTCCAATATCATGGAGCAATCCGATTACCTTCGCCAGCTGTACATCTTCCTCACCCAGCCCCATACGGCGGGCAATGTCCTCTGCTGCATCAACCACTCCATAAGTATGTACGATCTTCAGATGAATCTTATCATCTGCTCTGTCATATTCATCCAGATATGCTTCAAAAGCAGCTTTCGCTGCATCAAAGTCTCTTGTTAAGTCTAATAATTTATCCATTATTATTATAATCCCTTCTTTATTCCTGTTCGGACTACTTTATATTTTCTCAACCATTATTTTCTGCTTCCATACACCTTTTCTCACAATCATAAGATATACCTGAAACGATATGGAATCACAGTCATAAATGAAAGGTTCTTCTCTGTAGATCAGAGTCTGAACATTCTCTGCTTCCAATTCTTCTTTTCTTCGTTCAGCTTTTTCCATCAATTCATGTAGATATTTATTCTGTTTTCTGCCAAAATCTCTGTCCGGATAGACCGATGCTGCTTCCCTGATTTTTTCTCCCAGCAGAGTAATCACCGGTAAATGACTGCTCCTGCAAAGCATTCCGGCTATCTTTTTGGCATTTGATATATCCGAATTTTTTTCATAGCGCCTGAGCATTTTTCCCAGTTTTTCATCTCCTGCTTCCGTTGCCAGTTCCTGCATAACTGCCAGTGCTTCCGCCGTTACCTCCCATGGATTGTCCACCGGAACAATATACTTCTCCGGTACTGCCGGATAAAAAAGATAATTTAACGGTGGGAAATCACGCAGCATTGCCAGCTTTCCTTCATACTCAGTGCAATATTTTTCTCCCAGATACTCATATTTATCACGCAATATGGCAATCTGATACTCCATTACCCTGAGATTTTCATAGCCCTTCACCCAGAAATGTCCCAGCTCTCCATAATTATACAACTGTGTTTCCAGCAAAATATCTTCAAAGAATACAGTAAACACATTCTGCCCCTGATGAATCACCAAAATATACTCTGCCTCACATAAATCCCTGTCCGCTTTCTCTATAGAGCCCTCAAACTCTCCTTCATAATCCCTGACATAATTTCCCGTCATCCTGGCATTTTTCAGAATCAGAAAACTCTCCACTGCATCATTCATCAGATAGATCAGTCGTAATTCTCCACTCTCCGTCTGTCCGGTAAAACCATCTGGAATATCCACAAATTCACAACTGTTCCTGCTCCAGAAGCAGATTTAATTTTTCAAAATTGTCTCCATTATATCTCCATCTAACTCCTGCTGTTTCTGTACAATGTCTTTCGCCGATTCTGTTTAACACACTTGATAAAAGAATCCATTGCATCGTTTCATGGAATTACCGCAATGCAGAAGCAGGATACATTTGCACAATTTTACAGATATATTTTTATGATATCACTAATCATATTTTCTGCCAAATAGAAAAATTTTTCTATTCAATAAAGAAACTGATTTTACTTCTCTGTAATTGACATCCCAAACATAATATTTTACAATATAACAAAGAACAAAGAAACCAAGCAGTATGTATATTACAGAATAAACAAAACATAAAATAGGAAGGAGGCATACACAAATGGCAACAGCAACAATCCCATTGAAAGGCAGCGCATCCATGGAATCAAAAAAAGTCAGTATTTCAATCTAAACGCCAGATTACTATCCCGCAGAATTTTTACGCTCTGGGTTTAATACGGAAGCAGAATGTATCATGCGTGGAAACGAACTGGTTTTACGCCCCGTTAAAGAAATACCAGTGGTGAATTTGCCGAACAGATTCTTGCCGATCTGATCAGACAGGGATATAGCGGTGAAGAATTACTTGAGAAATTTAAACAGACACAGCGAAAAATCCGTCCGGCAGTTGAAGCAATGCTTGCCGAAGCAGACCGGGTCGCAGAATCTAAATCAGGAGGATACTCCTTAGAGGATGTTTTCGGAACGGAGGATGAAAAATGACACAGGTACAGATCCTTCCACCTGCAGCAAAATTTCTGAAAAAACTTAAAGATAAAAAGCTGAAATCTCTGTACAAAGAAGCTATTGAAATGATATGTGAAGATTATTCCATCGGCGAAGAAAAGACAGGTGATCTGGCAGGAATGTACGGTTATGACATTTATTATAATAAAACTAATTATGAACTGGCATATAGGGTGAGACAGCTTGATGATCTGATAATCATCGTTATCATGGCAGGAACCAGAGAAAATTTTTACGAGGAGTTAAAGCGTTATATGCGCACTATAGAGAGTATGAAACTTTTTCTGTAAAATAATGTTTATAAGGTTCTTCTATGATACAATAAATATCATTAGGAGGGCCTTTTATTATGGCAAGACAAAAGAAACCTGTACATCGTGTACAAATGACAGAAGGAAAACGAAACATCATCCATCAGCTCCTGGAAGAGTACGATATCCAGTCTGCAGAAGACATTCAGGATGCGCTCAAGGATCTTTTAGGCGGCACCATTAAGGAAATGATGGAAGCTGAAATGGATGATCATCTTGGTTACGAAAAATCCGAACGCTCAGATAATGATGATTATCGCAATGGTTATAAGCGGAAACAGGTCAACAGCCGGTATGGCTCGATGGAAATCGAAGTGCCACAGGATCGCAAATCAACGTTTGAACCACAGATTGTGAAAAAACGTCAGAAAGATATTTCCGATATTGATCAGAAGATCATTTCCATGTATGCCAAAGGAATGACTACCCGGCAGATTTCCGAAACCATCGAAGATATTTATGGCTTTGAAACTTCTGAAAGCTTTATTTCTGATGTGACTGATAAGATCCTGCCACAGATCGAAGACTGGCAGAACCGGCCACTGGACGAGGTCTATCCCATTCTCTACATTGATGCAATCCATTATTCTGTAAGGGATAATGGCGTGATCCGAAAGCTTGCTGCTTACGTGATTCTGGGAATCAACACGGAAGGAAAAAAAGAAGTTTTAACCATCAGTGTTGGCGATAACGAAAGCGCAAAATACTGGCTTTCCGTTATGAATGAACTGAAAAACCGTGGTGTCAAAGATGTATTAATCATCTGTGCCGATGGTTTAACCGGAATCAAAGAAGCGATCGCAGCAGCTTTTCCAAAGACGGAATACCAGCGCTGTATTGTACACCAGGTAAGGAACACGTTGAAATATGTCCCGGATAAAGACAGAAAAGCCTTCGCTGCGGATCTGAAAACCATTTATCAGGCCACAGATGAAAAGAAAGCTCTGGCAGCCTTAGAGCGTGTAACAGAAAAATGGACACCGAAATATCCGAATTCCATGAAGCGCTGGAAGGATAACTGGGACGCAATCTCGCCGATCTTTAAATTTTCAACGACGGTCAGAACAGTGATTTATACTACAAATGCTATTGAATCCCTGAATTCTACCTACCGGAAACTGAATCGCCAGAGAAGCGTATTTCCAAGCGATACAGCTCTATTAAAGGCACTGTATCTTGCCACATTTGAAGCTACAAAGAAATGGACCAGTACGATCCGCAACTGGGCACAGGTGTATGGTGAACTGAGTATTATGTACGAAGGACGCCTCCCAGAGTAACGAATAAACGGGCGAATAAGACGGGCGGAAAACCGCCTGCTCTTGACATGCCATTCAACAACTGTTATATATAAAACAAGGGTGAGAAGCCTGATTTTCAGGCTTGCCACCCTTGCATATCATAGAAGAATCTTATTTACAGACTTTTTCTCACAGTCTCGCAGATCCCCTGCAAAGCTTGAAAACTCTGCAGGGGAACGCATAAATTTTATTTTCCCTATGTAATCATCTCCGGTTTCATCTTTCAAAAACAGGTATATCCGAAACATCCCGCTTTTCATTACGGATATAATCCTGATTATACGGGAATCTGGCAACCTTTGCGCGAACCTTCATCTGGCGGGTTCCCGGCGTTCCCCAGAGTATTTCAAGCTCCGTTCCTTCTTTGGCATATTCTGCGGAAATAAAGGCCAAAGAAATCATGCTGTTATAGGTATAAGAGATGATTTTTCCGCTTGTGATCCCGATCTCCTTATCTGCAGCCAGCACCTTATCTGCCCGGTACTCAAAACCAAACTCTCTGACACAGAAAATAGTATTTCAAAGAGCGGATGGTTTTGGTAAATATCCTCGCAGGGTTCCTCCCCAGGGCTGAGCATGGTTGCAAAGACTTCTGCCACATCCTTGGCGTTCCATTCCAGGGTTACGCATTTTTTTTGTGGCTTTTCCGACATTTCAAGAAGGGCTTCTTTTCCAATGAAGTCATGATTATATTTAATCAGGAAATCCCATCCCACATCATAGGGAGTAACAAAGCGAGCCTGAAGATCATCCCCCACACTTCCGAGAAGCCTTCGATTGAGATTGAACATGGATAACTGAGGCACTGTGCGCATATATTCTGTCATTTTCTCGCTGGTTTCCAGCCACGGAAGCGGATAGTGAAGATTGATATTCGGGAATCCAGCCTCCGTATGGTTAAACAGGTTATAAGCCTGGAGCCCAAGCTTTCTTGCTCCCAGCTTTTCACCTGCCGCCCATACCAGATTATAGATCTCCGCATAATCCGCCATATCTCCGTGAATTTCATAAGCAAGGTTGCCGGACATGCCAAGCCGGATGATGCGTACCTGTTTTCCGTTTACCTCCTGGATTCTATGTCTGCCGAATTTGATGTCGTGAAGATTGGCCTGGAATGCATTTTCCAGAATCTCTAAGGACTTTTCACCGTCAATCTGGATAAAATATTCCTTTCCGCTCATGTTTTCGCCATGCACATCCAGATCTGATGTATTGACATAATAAGAGATCACCGGATCAAGCCAGTAGGTTCTGTAACGATCTTCTCCGATACGGATTACAACGCCGTCTGTCAGAATCTGACCTTTCTCATTGCACATTACGGCATGGCGTATGCCGTTCATTCCCAGCGTGGTAAAATCATTTGTACAAACCTGTCCCATTAATTTAACGGCATCCGGTCCGTATACATCATAAATGGGGGATGTCATAAGCGCCGTTCCAATCCATGCGCTGGTCTGATATGCCTTGATCTCATCCTCCACACCCGTATAAGCATATGCCGTAATAAAAGATCCCTGTGGGAACAATAAGGTGGCGCCTTCCAGCGCCGGATTCATCATTTCTGCCATTTTTCGTCCTCCTACTGTTTTTAATTATCTGTAGATGTTCTTGTTCCGATTAAATGATTTTCCATATCTTCAAACATTTCTCTTACCGTGATGGGCTTTTGCCCTGTCAGCTTTTCAAAATCATCTGTAAATGTACTCATTTGATTCAGACGGATTGCCCTGCCAAAGGACACCATTCCATCTGAGCAAAATGGAAAGTTCTTCGCCGTGTCCGCCCACATTTCCTCCGTTGTCCTTGGAACGCCGATGGAGTCAAAGAACTCATACATCTCATCATCGTTGATATATTGATATTCCGTCTTTTTACCCGTAACCTCCGAGGCGATTGCCATGTACTGTGCAATTGTCAGAAGCTCGGCTCCATTTATATCAACAATTCGATCTTCCCAATCAGACATTGCCGCACAGGCCGCCGCAAGCGCACAGTCATCCCTCGAAACAAATGCCATTTTCCCATCTCCCATGTTATTGCGGATGATGCCGTTTGTATTTTCAACTGCTTCCACAAATGTGGAGACCATTGCTTCCGCATATTGGGAATCCCGAAGAATCAAATAATGGATGGGCTGTTTTTTGATATACCTTTCGGTCCATACATGATCGTTTACTTCGTAAGCATTGATATCCTCATGTCCGGCTCCTACAATCGATGTATAAACCAGTTTGTTTACACCTGCCGCCACAGCCGCATCAATTGCAATTTTATGTGCCGCTCTTCTTTTCGGTCCAACGAATGGCATGGAGATCAGAATAACTGTATCCGCATCTTTAAATGCTTCCGTCAGTTTTTCCGCATTGTTAAAATCGGCAATTCTGGTTTCAATGCCCATTTCCTGGTATTTTTCAAGACCATTTTTTGTTGGAGCCGTAAAAATCAAAGCTTCATGAGGATATTTTTCCAGCAATACACGGGCTGATCTGCTTCCAAAATTTCCGTCTACTCCATTTAACAATATCTTTTTCATAAAAAATAATCCTTTCAATTATATAGTTATAATATTAAAAAAATCGATACCCCTTTATAGGATACTCCCTCAGCTCTTTTTATTGCCTCCTTCCTTTTGTCTGAATTATATTATCTCCTCTCTAACTGTCGGCGCCTGAACAGTGTTTCCTATATATTCATAGTAAAGCAGTTGCCATCTCCCGTCATCAGTTATATAATTCATTTATACCGTCTTTTTTCGTCAAAAATAACCAAAGGAGTTTTTTGCAATGAAATCTATGAGCATTTCTGTCATCCTTGACTGGATTCCTGATAAATACAGGATTTTTTATAAATCTACGGGCTTAGATCAATTATTCCGGCATGCCCGCATGCTTGATGATTCCATGGAAATAATCGATAATGATTTTCTGTATTTAACACAAGAGAGCTCTTTCCTTGATAGGGAATGGGATATACGTAAGCCCCGGTTCCTGATTTTCTGTACCAAAACCGGATCAAAGGAGGGACAGATAAACCCTTCCTGGATGGAGCATGCCGCCATCTTATATACGGACGAGCCTTTTCATAAGGTATTCCATGAGTTTCTGGATATTTTTTGATAAGTACTATGCCTGGTATGAGCAATGCCTAAAGATAATTATCGAAAACAAAGACGTTTCAGATCTGCTTGATTATGCGGCCACCTTTCTTTGCAACCCGATTGCCCTTTTTTTCTCCAACCGGAAAGCTGCTGCATTATACCGGGGAAAATTTTCAGGAAAAAAATTCGAGGGAACTCTCTGGGACGAGGTTATCAATTTCGGCTTTACACCGACAGAATCCATATATCCTGACGAACACCAGAGAGTTATGCAGGAAATTCACAGCGGAAACCGCTTAATCTCCAGCGTCTTTCGTCAGGATCCATCCCATCACTCTCTGACCGCTCCGCTTTATTTTGAGGGAAAAAACTTTGGAGCATTCGGTACGACAGATATGAACGGTCCCTTTACGGAAGCACAAAAGGCTTTGTTATTAGAAGTCGTTCATTTTACAGAGCTTGCTATGAATCACCAGATTCAGGCTTTTCTTTTGCAGGATGAAGAAAACTATTATGTTATACGGCTTTTACAGGGATATCCGGCAGATGAGCTTTCTACCTCTTATTATCTCCAAGCCAGAAATTATACGAACGAGGATATTTGGTATCTTTATCAATTTTCCCTTCTGGAATCTGACATCTCGGATACCCGTCAGTCTGCCTATATTCATCAGATAAAAAATATTCTGCCTCATGGAGTTGTCCTCTATTTTGAACATTCTATTGTTGCGGTTTGCCGCAGGCGGGATTTTAGATCCTGATTATGAAAAATCATACGCCGCACTGGAGGATTTGCTAAAACGGCTTTCCCTTAAGGTCTATATAAGCACTCGTTTTTATAGATTCACGGAGCTTTCCATGGACATATGGACAATGCAGGCTTATGAATCTTACCCTTTGGATGCCCTCAAAAACATATTCAAAAGGTTTGATGAGCCTTTTCTTAC